>ULKG01002018.1_pt1 | contig 9959 bp, 8 predicted proteins | sample 1951081 | NCBI WGS metagenome assembly ULKG01 (sample SAMEA4835493, study PRJEB28245) | human gut metagenome | biome: gut microbiome; material: fecal sample | place: Denmark | collected 2008 | reverse complement strand
CCGCCGTGCCTTCCTTGCTGGCTGCCTGCAAGAGAGAGACGATGCTCGCTGCCGTCTCGGGGTCGAGGTTGCCCGTAGGCTCGTCGGCAATGATGATCTTCGGTTTGTTGAGCAGGGCGCGGGCGATGGCGATACGCTGTTGCTCGCCACCAGAGAGTTCGCTCGGCATCTTCTCGGCCTTGTCGCTCATGCCGACCTCTGCCAGCACCTCGATGATGCGGCGATCTATCTTCTCATTGTCGGTCCATCCCGTGGCCTTCAGGACAAAACGGAGGTTGCGATAGACGGTGCGGTCGTGGAGCAGCTGGAAGTCCTGAAAGATGATGCCCATCTGCTTGCGAAGAGCGGGGACGCGACTGCGGCGCAGAGCCAGCACGCTCTCGCCAAGGACGTCGGCACGTTCGGCGTCCTCGGAATCGATGTCGAGCTCGCAGTAGATGGTCTTCAGCAGCGAACTCTTACCCGAACCGACACGGCCGATGAGGTAGATAAACTCACCCTCGTTGACTTGAAAATCGACATTCTCCAAGACGAGTTTCTCGTCTTGGTATATATTGGCTTTTTGATAATTGATAAGCATCTTTCTCTATCTATAGTATGATTCTTTGCAAAGTTAAGCATTTTTCTCCAAACAAGAGCGCCGCTTGCTGGAGAAAATATGCGTTTGAGTCGTTTTTGTGGGTTTTCAGACGGGCTGGTGGTAGGTTTTGTCGCACAAGGGACGCTGGATTCAATAGTTTTCCATGATCCAGCGATGCTTCTTCCGCTGCTTGGCATTGAGGCCTACATGCTTTTGGAAGATCGAAAGGAAGTCGTGGCCCGAGGGACTTTGGAAGCCTCGGATATAACTGGGCATTTCCACCGCCTTGTCCTCCACATGACGGCCCTTACCCCAGACTGTAACCTCCTCAAGGGTATTGAACTGTGGCATCAGGGCGAGGGTGTCGCTCATCTGCGAGCGCTCCAGCGAGAGGGGCACAAAACCGGAATGGGAGAGGGTGAGACTCGTGAAAGGTTTAGTGAGCTGAAACTGGCCGCGGTAGTCGCTCTTCGCACGCTCCCCGGTATTAGTCATAACCACTACGTCGCGCAGGGGGACGCCGGTCTCCATGTGGACAACCACGCCACCATGCTGGGCGTGGACTTGGGTAGCGACCAGCAGGGCAAGCAGGGGCAACGAATACCGACTGAATACGTATTGCACTGAAAACATGTGGACAAAAGTAACAAAACGCTCGCAAACCATCAAAACATCCACCGTTTATTAAGAAGATTTAGGCGAACATCGCGGACGAATAACATTTTGATACAATTGCCAGAAATGTAAAATCCAAAGAATGGATAAGGGAAGAAAAAAGGAAAAGGGCATCCGCAATGGATACCCTTCGTCGTGATTTCGCCGGGACTCGAACCCGGAACCCTCAGTTTAGAAGACTGATGCTCTATCCAGTTGAGCTACGAAACCCCACCTATTATGATGTCTTTTGAAAAAGCGGTGCAAAGGTAGCTATTTTATATGAGAACAGCCCATGTGTATTCAATTTTTGCCCCATATTTTTAACTAAATTAACAATACAAGACAAAACAAACCAACTACAGGCTGGTATCAGCAGGAGCGCTACAATTCATCCAGCTCGATTCCGTCGGTGTCGAGGAGATAGGTGTGCGTGCCTATGCGGGCCTCGAAATAGGGCGGTTCGTCGCGCAGCGAGATGTCGTCGTACTTGAATGGTGCAACGATAGTGTCCTTGCCATCAGGGGCGATGAGCCCCATCTTGCCGTCCTTCTGTGCGATGATGGGGATGGTCACGAGGTCATCGACATAGACATAGCAGGTGCGCAGGAAGTCGTAGCGCGGCGAGACCAGCACGTTGCCATGGTGGTCAAGGATGCCAAACTTGCCCTCGTGCTCGATGATCTCGTGATTCTGACAGTAGATCTCACAGATCATCTTGAGGTAGCGCTCGAACTTGGCCTCATCCTGAAGCAGCTGCTGCAGGTAGATATAGGTATCGCTGTAGTTGGCCATGGCCCTTGCGAGGATGATCTTCAAGTCAAGTCCGCTCGCTGCCTTGCGGTTGAGGTCGAAGTAGCGAGCAATGGCTTGCTCCTTCTCGTCGAGCGAGAAATCCTTGAGGTGCTCCTCAAAGCGAAGCATGTGGCCCTTGCTGCCGTGCATGGCCTTGATATAGCGGTGGATCTGCCGCTCCATCTCCTTGCAAACGAAGTGGCGTATCTGCTTTCTCTCAATCGGGTCAGCGTATTGCGCTTCGAAGTTATCTTGCGTTATCTCCATATTATTTTCTCCTTTTCGACAAAGGTATGGATTATTTTTCAAACCACAAAATATCGGGCACGATTTCTGTTGTTTTTTACTTTTTCTCCTTATTATATATATTGAAGGCTGCCGCGTGATGTTGTTGGGTACTTCCGCATGCTATTGATAATGACCCCCACATTATATACATTGAAGACAACCACACTCAGCTCAGACTGTCTCTACTGCTGGCGATGGGCAGCAGCCAGCTGGTCGGCAAGCCTCTGCGGAGAAGTCACAACTGTGAAGTCGGGGATGACTACATCCGCAAGCGGAGCGACGACTTCGCGGGGATTGGTGGTAGCAAGGCCTACCACACTAGATCCTGAGTCGCGCCCACTACGCAGTCCGTTGATGCTATCCTCGAAGACTACACAGTCGGCTGGGGCTACACCGAGGCGACTTGCGGCCAGCAGATAGCAGTCGGGAGCGGGCTTGGATCGGGGAAAATCGCCTGCCGTTAGGATGAGGTCGAAGTAGGGGATGAGTTCGGGATGGGCTCGATAGACATTCGCCATCTTGTCGCTCGCCGAACTGGTGACAATGGCCGTGCGTACGCCCGAGGCACGCAGAGAGGTGACAAAGGCTTCGAAGCCAGGAATATAAGGGAAGCCCATATTGTGCTCAAAATCCACAAGTTGGGAGGTGATGAGCTGCTGTCGCTGCTGGTCACCGTCAAAGTAGGCGTGGTAAATCTGTGTGAGGGTCTGACCCTTGATTTTCTGCGCATAGGTCTCACCATCACCATAATAACGTTCAAAGACACCTGCCCAAAAGGTGGTGTATTGCGACTCGGTATCGAGGACTACGCCATCGAGGTCGAAAAGAGCTGCTTGAAACATTTTATCCATCATTTTTCTAATCGTTGGCAAAGTTATGATTTTTTTTTGTAACTTTGCCCTGATTATGCGTCAGAGATTTTTCCAACCCGTGATAAGCCTCCTTTTTGCCGCGCTCCTGATGACAGGATGTGGCGGAAAGGGTAGTGTGAAACCCCTCAGTATCACTCTTGATAGCATCGTCATCGACACGACGGCGACGCTGGAGAAGGGTGATGTCTGCAAGGTGCATCTGAAGTTGCACCTCTTCAAAGGCCCGCATGCCGCCGCGCTCAACGACTCGCTGCTGCGGATGGGCCTCTTGCAGCCCGACTACATGGCACTAAGCTATGAGCCGATCAATCCCCGGACGGCCCTTCCCGCCTTCGTACGCCGACTGGTGGAGGAACAAGCGGCCGTCTTCAAGCGCATCCGCAGTAAGGAAGCCGACACGCAGCCGCTGCGCTACGAGCTGAGTTGCGAGACGAAGGTGCTGGCGGGAGCTGGCGACGGCGTCATCTATATAGTAAGGACACGCACGGCCGACAGCACGGGAGAACCACTGACATGGACCGTGGTGCGCAATATCACGCCCAAGGGACACTGGATACGCCTCGACGAGGTCTATGACGCAAAGGACCGCGAGCGGCTGCCAGGAGAGATTCTGACGCAACTGGCTGACGACCTGCAGCTCGACGACACGACCGCCGTGAGAAAGGCGGGCTACTTCGTGGGCATCAACGCCTACGCTACGGACAACTTCATGCTCTTCGATGACAGCATCCGCTTCGTCTATGTGCCTGGAGAAATTGCTCCCAAAGCGGTCAATATCACTTTAGACAGATAAGAAATGGAAAAGATACTCAAATATTTCCCCAACATCACGCCCGAGCAGAAACGACAACTGGAGATGCTCGGCCCGCTCTATGAAGACTGGAACGCGAAGATCAACGTCATCTCGCGCAAGGACATCAGCAACCTCTATGAGCACCATGTGCTCCACTCGCTGGCCATCGCTCAGGAGATGCGCTTCCGACCGGGCACGCGCATCCTCGACTTTGGCACGGGCGGAGGCTTCCCTGGCATTCCACTGGCCATCTTGTTTCCCGAGGCGAGTTTCAAACTTATCGACCGTACGGCGAAAAAGATACGGGTCGCGCAGGAGGTGGCACACGCCATTGGTCTCCGCAATGTCACGGCCGTTCAACTGAGTGGAGAGGAAGAGAAGGGAAAGTTTGACTTCGTAGTCTCCAGGGCGGTCATGCCGCTGCCCGACTTGGTGCGCATCGTCCGCAAGAACATTGCCCGCGAGCAGCAGAACGCACATCCCAACGGTCTCGTTGTACTCAAGGGCGGAGACCTCACGGCCGAGTTGCGACCTTTCCGTGGTCTGGCTGACCGGGAGCCACTCAGCCAGTGGTTTGACGAGGAATGGTTTAAGGAGAAGGAACTGGTCTATCTGCCACTCTGACGACTCCTGCGGTCTTTCCATCACCATACACGACCATACTTAAGGCAGGCTCCGAAGGTAGCGCAATCCTATGACCTGGACATAAGATATGGTGATGATGATATATAAAATAAGATCGCGCACGTACATTATATAGATAGAAGAGAAACAATGACGGTGAAATTTGAAGAAACCATCCAGAAGGCCACACAAGTCCTCTACGACGGTCGCCTCAAAGAGGCCATCGACTTGTTGCGGCCCATCTACGACGGCCATCCGTCGCTGGTGGGCTATGACGATTTGGACCGCATCGGCAAGGATTATGCCATGATGCGCGACTACATGCTCCAAGGCTATGCCGACCCACAGCGGAATCAACTCTACGACCGCTTGCTCCACGACCTCTATCGCGTCGTGGCCAACTTGATGGTCTCCTGGCGGTGCAAGAACGTCGAGGTGTACGCCACAGCCTTTCGCACTGATAACCATCTGAACAGAAGCCACGACTTTATCAAGACAACCCTGGAGCGCTTCCTCGCCGACGGGACGATGGTGGAGCCGGCGAGCAGCGAAGCGGATGAGGCCACGAAGGAGCGCTATACACGCCACCAAACGTTTATGGAGCGACTTTTCTCCGCCCTCTTCATCTCCCTGCAGTGGACGGAGGCCGATCAGACGTTCTTCGAGAGTCTCCTGCTCTCGCCACTAATCGACCCAAACGACGCGCTGCTGATCATCAGTGGTGTTACTCTGGCGACAATGAATGTCTATGACGAGCGCAAATGGCTGATGCTGGCCAATATTTACACGCGAGCCACCAGCGAGCCTCTTCGCCAGCGCGCCCTGACGGGATGGGCTTTAACGTCCCACCCTGAGACAGCGTTTTTCAAAAGCCAGCAGGAGACGTTTGTGCGCCTGACGGCTGACGAGCAGACGCGGGCCGAACTTCTGGAACTCCAAAAGCAGGTTTTCTTCTGCATGAACGCGGAGAAGGACAATGTCACCATCCATAAGGAAATTCTCCCCGATATGATCAAGGGGTCGAACCTGCGCATGGGGAGGTTTGGTATCGAAGAGAAACCCAACGACGAACTCAACGACATCCTACACCCCAATGCCGACGAGGAGGCCATGGAGCGTGTGGAGAAAAGCATCGATCGAATGCGAGAGATGGAGAAAAAAGGTGTTGATATCTATTTCGGAGGCTTCTCCGTCATGAAGAGTTTCCCGTTCTATCGCGTGCTCTCCAACTGGTTTGCTCCTTTCAGCATCCATCACCCAGGGATCGCCCAGGCGCAGCGGGAGATAGGGAATTACAAGATGATCCACGGGCTGCTGGGCCGCTCACCCATGTGTGACAGTGACAAGTACTCGCTCGTCCTGGCCTTGGGAGAAATCATCGACCGCATTCCGGCTAATCTGCGAGACGCTATGCGGGCTGCCGGAGAATTTGGCGACTTGCCGCAAGCGGACAAGGAGGAATTGGCCTCGTCGACCTACGTTCGCCGACTGTATCTACAGAATCTCTACCGCTTCTTCCGCCTGTGGCCGATGCGGTCGCAGATAGAGGGCTGCTTCACGGACCAAAAGAGCGACAAGGCTTTCTTCTTCTGCTCGCCATTGTTTGAGCACCAAGACTTCATGGTATCGAAACTACAACTTGGTTCCTTCCTCCTTAGACGGGGAATGTACGACCGCCTGCGCTTCCTGCTGGAGACGATGGAGGGCAAAGAAGAGGGTGGAAAACTGGACTTCCTGCGGGGTTGTCTCTACCTCCACGATGGCCAGAACCAGGGGGCACTCGACATCTTTAGCAGACTGCTGGCTAACGGACGCCAGAGTTTGTCGCTGCTCAAGGCAACGGCGAAAGCTGCCATGGCCACGGGCGACTACCTCCTGGCGTACAACTGCCTGAGCAAACTCCAGGAGTTGGAGCCGAACAACTTCAGAACACGCCTCAACACCTGCCTGGCGGCGCTCAACGCAGGAAAGGTGAAAGAGACGCTCAACACGCTCTATGAGCTCTACTACAACCACCCCGACGACCTCACCGTTCAGCGTGTGCTGGCCTGGACGCTACTCAATGGCGACAATCCGCAGAAGGCGCTGCCGATCTACGAGAAGCTGCTGGCGGGCAAACCTGTGGATGAGGACTATATCAACGCGGGGTACGCGCGCTGGATAGCAGGCGACGTGGTAGGGGCGCACGAGACCTTCGGACGCTACCCCAACACGCCACACATCATGGATGAGTTTGAGAAGGACAGAGAACTGCTTCAACGCAACGGTATCTCGCATACGGACCTCACACTCATGGCGGATGCCGTGAGGGAGGGACAATAATCATAAAGGACTATCAGTTTATATCATGCCATCAAATAATAATACTGCCAACGGGGGAGGACGTCGTTCAGCGGCCAGCAAGGCTCCCGTGGACTCCACCTACGGCCACCTGCAACCGCAGGCGCTGGAACTGGAGCGTGTCGTACTGGGAGCGCTAATGATCGACAAAGACGCCTTCACGGTCGTCTCGGAGATACTGCGTCCTGATACGTTCTATGAGCCGCGCAACCAAAAGGTCTATACGGCCATACAGACCCTCAACATGGCGGAGAAGCCCGTGGACATCATGACCGTCACGGAGGAACTGCGCCATGAGGGCGAACTGCAGAACATAGGCGGACCGGGATATATCGTCGAACTGAGCTCCCACGTCGCCTCGTCGGCACATATCGAATATCACGCGCGCATCCTGCAACAGAAGTATCTTGCACGCCAACTGATCAGTTTCGCTTCTATGGTGGAAACGGAGGCCTTCGACGAGACGGTGGACGTGGACGCGCTGATGCAGAAGGCGGAGGGCGGACTCTTCGAACTCTCGCAGCGCAACATGATGCAAGACTACACCCAGATAGACCCGGTCATCAAGCAGGCGCACGACATCCTCCTCAAAGCGGCCAACAACACGGGAGGACTCACGGGTGTGCCGACAGGCTATACCAAACTCGACGAGATGACGGCGGGATGGCAGCAGTCGGACCTCATCATCATCGCTGGACGACCGGCGATGGGTAAGACATCGTTCGCCCTGAGTATTGCCAAGAATATCGCCATCGACTACCGCAAGCCCGTGGCGTTCTTCTCGCTTGAGATGAACAACGTGCAGCTGATCAACCGTCTCATCTCCAACGTCTGCGAGGTGCCGGGCAGCAAGATCCTCAGCGGTCAGCTGTCGGAGGACGAGTGGGTGCGCTTTGACAAGCGTCTGCCGCAGATGCAGGGGGCACCGCTCTATGTCGATGATACGCCCGGACTCTCGGTCTTCGAACTGAGAACGAAAGCTCGCCGACTGAAACGCGAGCACGACATACAACTGCTGATGATCGACTACCTCCAGCTGATGAACGCCAACGGCATGCGCTTCAACAGCCGACAGGAGGAGGTCTCCACCATTTCGCGATCGCTTAAAGGCCTGGCCAAGGAACTGGATATTCCCATCATCGCACTCTCACAGCTCAACCGTACCGTAGAGCAACGCGACGGACTCGACGGCAAGCGCCCACAGCTCAGCGACCTTCGCGAGTCGGGTGCCATCGAGCAGGATGCCGATATGGTACTCTTCGTACACCGACCGGAGTACTACCACATCTATCAGGACAGCAACGGGCAGGATCTCCGTGGACGCGCACAGATCATCATTGCCAAGCACCGTAAGGGTGCCACGGGTGATGTGCTGCTCGACTTCAAGGGTGAATACACTCGCTTCTCCAATCCCGACTCCTTCGACGCAGAACCTCAGGCTCCGAATGGCGAAGGCGAGATCATGGGCAGCAGGATGAACGGAGTAATAGATGATAATTTTCCAGACCCTCTCCCATTGCCACAAACGGATGCCACACCCGATTTCTAAGTTGAAGTTGACTGGAAAGGATAAAAGGATAAAAGGAAAAGACAGGAATGGACAAAAAATGATAAATGCGCATGAGATGACTCTCATACGCATTTATTTAACCAATTTGATTCCAAAATATCCATGTACAATCTTTGTTACCCCAGGACTAATACGATCTTCTGTCCATTAACAGTTCCTGAAACCTTTCTACCTTATGTCTTTCTTCACCCATTAAATTGAATGACGCTGCAAAGTTAGTACTTTCAGCAACCAAGCGATTATAAAAATTACGGAACGAATAACCAATTTTACGGATAATGAGTGAGAATGGTGTTTCAAACTCCAATTCCTCGCATATTTATAAGAAATACTCTCATATCAGCATTATGAATCCTGTCAATCGCAATATTCTCCGTCTGGCCATTCCCTCTATCGTCAGCAATATCACAGTCCCGCTGCTCGGACTGGTCGATCTGACGATCGTAGGCCACATGGGCGACGCACGCTACATCAGCGCAGTAGCCATCGGCACGATGATCTTCAACTCCATCTATTGGCTGACGCTGTTTCTACGCATGGGCACGAGTGGGATGACGGCGCAGGCCTTCGGCGCACAAGACAGAACGGAGGTGCTGCGCATCTTGCAACGGACGCTTTTCGTCGGACTATTCCTAGGCGTCTTGCTGCTGATGCTCTCACCCTTGCTTCGCCCTCTCCTCATCTATCTCATGAGCACGCCTCCCGATGCCGTGGCACTGGTCGAGACCTATTTTGACATTGTAATCTTTGGCGCACCCGCCATGCTCGCACTCTACGGACTGACAGGATGGTTTGTCGGCATGCAGGACACACGCACGCCGATGTGGGTCGCTATCTTCCAAAACGTGGTCAATATCGTTGTTTCCCTGCTACTTGTCGTCGTTTGCGGATGGAAGATGGAGGGAGTGGCCACAGGCACGCTTGTGGCGCAATGGAGTGGGGCACTGGTGGCGTTGGCAGCCCTCGCACGCAGACTTCACCAGCCATTTCTCCATACGAGCTTAGTCGGTCTCCTGGCCGACTACCTTCCTCATCGCAAGGAAGTCTTCAGCCGTCCCGCCCTCCACCGCTTCTTCGTAGTCAACCGCGACATCTTCCTACGTACGCTCTGCATGGTGGCCGTCAATGCGTCGTTTACATCCTTCGGAGGAAGACAGGGGGCTCTGGTGTTGTCGGCCAATACACTGCTGCTCATGTTCTTCACCTTTTTCTCTTACATCATGGACGGTTTCGCCTTTGCTGGCGAGGCGCTATGCGGCAAACACTATGGAGCTGGCGAAATAGCACAACTTCGCTTCACTACACGACGACTGATGATTTTTGGTGCAGTCATGGTAGTGGCGTTCACCACTGTCTATGTGCTCTTTGGAAAAGAAATACTTCTACTGATGACGAGCGACACGTCCGTAGTGGAGGCTTCCACCCACTATCTCTTTTGGGCCT
>ULKG01031459.1_pt1 | contig 10246 bp, 8 predicted proteins | sample 1951081 | NCBI WGS metagenome assembly ULKG01 (sample SAMEA4835493, study PRJEB28245) | human gut metagenome | biome: gut microbiome; material: fecal sample | place: Denmark | collected 2008 | reverse complement strand
TACCTGTACCACCGTGAAGAACTAATGGCATGATGCCTGTCTTCTGCTGGATAGCGTCAAGTGTCTCGAATGAAAGACCCTTCCAGTTTGCTGGATACTTACCATGGATATTACCGATACCTGCAGCAAGCATATCTACACCGAGATCTGCAATGGTCTTGCACTCTTCAGGATCTGCGCACTCGCCCATACCAATAACACCATCTTCTTCACCACCGATAGAACCAACTTCACACTCGATTGAGAGACCAAGCTGATGAGCTACATTAACAAGCTCTGTTGACTTAGCAAGATTCTCCTCGAATGGATAGTGTGAACCATCGAACATGATTGATGTGAAACCAGCCTTGATACACTTGTAACATCCTTCGTATGTTCCGTGATCTAAGTGAAGAGCAACAGGAACTGTAATTCCTAATTCCTCATCCATAGCCTTAACCATAGCTGCTACTGTACCGAATCCTGTCATGTACTTGCCGGCACCCTCTGATACACCTAAGATAACAGGTGACTGAAGCTCCTGTGCTGTTAAGAGGATTGACTTTGTCCACTCAAGGTTGTTGATGTTGAACTGACCTACTGCATAATGACCAGCTTTTGCTTTCTTTAACATTTCTGTTGCTGAAACTAACATTGTAAATGTCCTCCATTTGTTATTAAATTTTCTGAGATGAGGGGATATTGCAGACATTATTTTGCTGCCCAGCTCACCACATTCTGCCACAATTATACCTTATAAACCTATAAAATAAAAGTGCTTTTACTAAAAAGATTTCCACGGTAACAAAAAGAATTATCAAGAACGGCTGCCGCCTTGATATAAAACAAAATCTGCAAATGTGCATTATATTAAACATTTATAAATTAAAAGTCGCTTACATTGAAATGAAAAAATATAAGTGGTATCATTTGCATGATAGATTGTCATTTGAAAATTATAACTACGTGGATTTATGAATGACAGGTATATGCAGATAATAGTTTTGTATTTATTTAAGAAAAAGGAGACGGCGAATGCTTCAGCTAAAAGAAATCGTTAAAGACTACCGGACCGGCGATGAAGTTGTGAAGGCTCTTAAGTGCATATCCATAAACTTCAGGAAAAATGAGTTTGTGTCCATCCTGGGACAGTCGGGATGTGGTAAGACTACCCTTCTTAATATAGTAGGTGGTCTGGATCAATACACCAGCGGAGACCTGGTGATCAATGGCAAATCAACAAAGTCCTTCAAGGCAAGGGACTGGGATTCTTACAGAAACAATTCCATCGGTTTTGTATTCCAGAGTTACAATCTTATACCACACCAGTCAGTTCTCTCAAATGTTGAGCTGGCACTTACACTTTCAGGTGTATCAAAGGCAGAACGCAGAAAGAGAGCAAGGGAGGTTCTGGAGAAGGTAGGTCTTGGAGATCAAATGCATAAGAAGCCTAACCAGATGTCAGGTGGACAGATGCAGCGTGTTGCAATAGCCAGAGCCCTTATAAATAATCCGGATATACTTCTGGCAGATGAGCCTACAGGAGCCCTGGACTCAGAAACCAGTATTCAGATTATGGAGCTTTTAAAGGAGATTGCCAAGGACAAGCTTGTCATAATGGTAACTCATAATCCGGAGCTTGCGGAGACATACTCCACAAGAATAGTAAAGCTTCTTGACGGTAATATAATAGATGACTCAAATCCATTTTCAGATGAGGATGAGGCAAGGGAGGCAGAAGGAGATTACAAGCCGAGAAAGACTTCCATGTCTGTATTTACAGCATTTTCATTGAGTCTTAACAACCTTATGACCAAGAAGGGAAGAACTTTTCTGACAGCATTTGCAGGAAGTATAGGAATAATAGGAATAGCTCTGATCCTGTCTCTGTCATCAGGTTTCCAGGGATATATAAATGATGTTCAGGAGGAGACGCTGGCGTCTTATCCGATACAGATAACCAAGAAGGCCATGGATTACGGCGACATGATAAAGGAAATGACCGGAAATAACGGCGGCGAGGAAGCCAGAAAACACGATGATGACCTAGTACACTCAGGAGATATCATGGGAGATATGCTCATCTCCATGGTGGCAGAGGTCAAGGATAACGATCTTGAGACCTTTAAAGAATATATTGAGGACGAGGCAAATGGCTTCAAGGATCTCACCAGTGACATCAGCTATACCTATGACACCCCAATATATGCATACAATGAAAGTGCAGTGGGTGGTATCAAGCAGGTAAATCCAAGTACCCTTATGAATGATATGGGCTTTGGTGGAATGATGGACACCCAGGAATCAGTTTCGGGGCTTATGTCAGCATTTACCTATGGCTCGAACTCTTCAGATATGTGGACCCAGATGATGGACAATCAGGAGCTGTTGTCACAGCAGTACGATGTGCTGGCAGGACATTGGCCTGAGAACAAGAACGAGGTAGTCCTTGTTGTAGATAAGAATAACGATATCAGTGATTATGCCCTGTACAACCTTGGTTACAGAGACTCAAGGGAGCTCGGTGACATAGTGGCAGACGTTCTGGCAGGCGGTAAGGTTCCTGATATGGAGGAGATGACATTTACCTATGATGATCTTCTTAAACTTAAGTTCAAGATTGTACTTCCTACACAGTTCTTCCAGAAGAATGAAGACGGAACATACACAGATATGAGCACAGATGAGGATTTCCTGAATGATGTTGTTCATAATGGCATGGAGGTCAAGGTTTCCGCTGTTATCAGACAGTCAGAGAAGGCTTCATCAGCACCTATCCAGCCAGGCTACATCGGATACACCTCAGAGCTTGCAGAGTATATTGTTACAGAAAACGAGAAGGCTGAGATCATTCAGGATCAGCTTGCAGATCCTGACAAGGATGTGATCACAGGTCTTCCATTTGCAGGTGGTGAGGAGATCACCATTGACGATGTGGATATGGATCAGATAATGTCTGAGCTTGCTTCATCAGGTCAGATGACAGATGAAATGCAGCAGATGTTTGCAAATATGACAGAAGACCAGATATTCGATATGTTAAAGCAGTACGGATATTTCAGCCAGTCAACCTCAACCTATGAGGACAATATGACAATGCTTGGATACAGTGAGCTGGCAAAGCCGGCGTCCATCAGCCTGTACTGTACGGAATTTGCCGATAAGGACAAGCTTACAGAGCTGATAGACAAGTACAATAACGAGTATCCTGACAAGGAGATAACCTACACAGATTATATCGGTATTATGCTGTCATCCGTGACCAAGATCATCGATGCCATAACCTATGTGCTCATAGCATTTGTAGCTATTTCCCTTATAGTATCATCTATTATGATAGGAATAATCACCTATATATCAGTGTTAGAGCGTACAAAGGAGATCGGTATCTTACGAAGTATCGGTGCTTCAAAGAGGGATATTTCACGAGTATTTAATGCGGAGACATTTATTATTGGTCTGTTCTCCGGAATAATAGGTATTGGTGTGACCATGCTGATCAATATTCCTATAAGTATGGTTATTGAGAAGTATATTAATGTGCCGGGAGTTTCATCACTTCCTTGGAAGGGTGGACTTGCACTGGTTATCATCAGTGTGATCCTGACATTGATCGGTGGACTTATACCATCAAAGATGGCAGCCAAGAAGGATCCGGTCATAGCACTCAGAAGTGAATAAAATTTATCAGAATATAAAGCGTGGAAGCGGTGTGAAGGTTATGTTATAGCCATGACAGACCTTAACTGGTGGTATACCAAGCCGGGTACTTCCGCGTATGATCTGTGGGCAAGATTTATTGGAGAAGGAAAAAACATCCAAGAACATGAGCATGACTGGTATAACATAATCGATGGCAGAGTCCATAAGGGAAGAACCCTTATAAAGTATAATAACAGCTGGTGGTTCGTAGAGAACGGCAAGGTCAATTTCGTAGCAGAGACACTGATCAAGTACAACAATGTATGGTACTATGTGAAGAACGGTAAGGTTGATTTCAGTTACACAGGCTATGTTACATATACAAATGGACACAGATATTACGTTAAAAATGGCAGAAAGGTAAGCAGAGCATAATGTTTATGATTGCTTTTCTGATATAAAAGGGAAAAAGGCTATTATTGGTGGCTTACCGTATCCCTGCAATAAAAATTCCGGTGTGGCATGCACCGGAATTTTTGTATATATAAATTTGTGGAAATCGACACCACGCACCTGTAATATCTGATATAATGGTGTATGTATCAGGGTAATATGGAAGGGAGGAAATTATTATGGCAGGAAGTCATATTGCTATACCAACAATTCTTAAGATAGGAAAGGGGGCTCTTAATGATCTTGGCACATACCTTGCAAATGCAGGTATGCACAATGCAGTTATTTATTTTGGAAACGGACTTATTGACATGTTCGGAGCGGGAGTTATGGGCTCTCTTAAGGAGAAGGATATAAAGGTTCTGGAATACAGGGAGTTGGATACGGTCAATATAAATGACATTATTGAGCTGGCATTTAACATAGATGCAAAGGCACAGGCTATCGTAGGTATCGGTGGGGGAAAGGTTATAGACGCGGCGAAATATGCGTCATATTTAAGAAAGCTTCCGTTTATAAGTATTCCTACATCTTCATCATCTGATGGATTTTCCTCTGCCAGTGCTTCCCTTATTGTCAATGGCAGGAGAACTTCAGTGCCTGCAAGAATGGCATATGGTATCATTGCAGATACGGAGATAATAAAGAGTGCACCGGACAGGTTCATATATTCAGGCATAGGTGACATGGTGTCAAAGATCACAGCCCTCTATGACTGGTTATTTGAGTCCAGCAACGGCTACAGCGAGATGAACGACTTCGCTGTTATGATCGCCAAGAAGGCCGTGAACAGCTTTGTCCGTACACCATTTGAAACTATACATGATGATCTGTTCCTCAAGGAGCTGTTAGACTCCCTTGCCATGAGTGGAGTTGCAAATGAGATCGCCGGCGGCAGTACACCTACCTCGGGCAGTGAACATCTCATATCCCATGCACTGGATAAAATGCTTGAGAAACCGCAGCTTCACGGCGTCCAGGTGGGCATTGCCACATATATTATGGCAGTGGTTCAGGATCACAGATATGTCAGGGTAAATGCGATATTTGAGAAGACCGGCTTCTGGGATTATGTAAGTACCCTTGATCTTAAGAGAGAGGATTTCGCTGCGGCTATAGATATGGCACCATCCATCAAGCCGCACAGACACACTTATCTCCATGAGCAGCAGTACAGGGATAAGGCAAAAGAAGTCCTTTATAATGACGAAGTGCTTAAGAAGGTTTTTGATTAAAGTTTATATTCAAAAATCTTTATATAGCACGGCTTGAACATAATATAACGCCATACTTGTTCATTTTTCTACTCGGTTCGACCAGCTTATTAACCAGCAGTCGCCCAAACTCGTCGGAGCCATGCATAATCACTCTCTTCGTTCGTGTAGGCTCCTCCTCAGATAGTAGGTCATAGCCAACTCTCCCACTTCGTGGGTCCCTCTCTATGACATATCGTCGGAGCCATGCATAATCACTCTCTTCGTTCGTGAAGGCTCCTCCTCAGACATGGGCTTTGTGCTGGTAGCAAGGTCAAACCTTGTAACGAAAAATTCACTATGTATGTGCTTTTATATTATGTTTCAGCCGTGTAAGTGAACTTTCCGAATGATAATTTAATGATAAATTTTATCTTTTTAACCCTGGGCAGCCACTACCATAGCAAAATAACAGCTGATACAGGAGAATTACCAATATTTATTAAGGTATATTATATAGATTTCATCACGAAAATGTGTTATACATAGAGATGATGAGAAAAAGTATCTTTAGGGTGTACAGGGGATACATGGAATAGGAGTTTTTTATGATTACTAATGACGCAACAATACTTACAGTAAAGCATGAGGTTTTGTATGAAGTAGCGAAGCTTGCATACGAGGGGAAGCTTGAGGAGGAGAGAGACAACCTTCCTTAAAAGATGATCCCCGGACCACAGCCGCTGTTCAGGTGTTGTATATACAGAGAAAGAGAAAATATAAGACAGAGGATACGTCTTGCAGAAGGTAAGGCTCCGGGACCGGAGGACGACGGAAATATAGTCCAGGTCATCAACTCAGCATGTGAAGGCTGTCCTATCTCAAGATATGTAGTAACAGATAACTGTCAGAAATGTATGGGAAGAGCGTGTCAGAGAGCCTGTCGTTTCGGTGCCATAAGCATGGGAAGAGACAAGTCCTATATAGACCCTTCAAAGTGTAAGGAGTGTGGACAGTGTGCAAAGGCATGTCCTTACAATGCCATAGCAGAACTTATGAGACCATGTATGAAGAGCTGTCCTGTAAATGCCATATCAGTATCAGACAGCGGTGTTGGTATTGCGGTTATAAATGAAGAAAAATGTATCAGATGTGGAGCATGTATCCATAAATGCCCGTTCGGTGCCATAGGCTCCAAGACATTTATCGTAGATATCATCAAGGCAATGCAGGCAGGAAAGCGTGTGTATGCCATGTTCGCACCGGCTACCATCGGACAGTTTGGTGCAGATATAACCCTTGCAAGCTGGAGAACAGCCCTTAAGAAGATAGGCTTCCACGATGTAGTGGACGTCAGCCTTGGCGGTGATATGACGGCAATGGCAGAGGCAAAGGAATGGATCGAGGCAATAGAGCATGGACAGAGAAAGTCAACCTCATGCTGTCCGGCATTTGTCAATCTTATAAAGAAGCATTACTCGGAGCTTTCAGACATTATATCCGAGACAGTGTCACCAATGTGTGCAGTGTCAAGATGGATAAAAGATAAAGACCCTGAGGCAGTTACAGTATTTGTAGGTCCATGTATCGCCAAGAAGGAGGAGACTACAAGAAAAGAGTCAAATTCAGCAGACTATGCCCTTACCTATGGTGAGATAAGAGCCATGCTCCGTGCAAAGAGTGTGAAGCTTGAGCCGGAGGAGGATACAGAGGCACAGGCGTCAGTATTCGGTAAGAAATTTGCAAATGCAGGTGGTGTTACCGCAGCAGTTGTGGAGAGTATGAAGGAGCTTGGATACGAGGCTGACGTGGATGTATGCAAGTGTAACGGCGTTGAGGAGTGTAAGAAGATGCTCACTCTTATGAAGTTTGGAAGACTTCCACAGAACTTCATGGAAGGTATGATCTGTGAGGGCGGCTGTGTAGGCGGACCGTCAAGACACAGGTCAGAGCAGGAGACCAAGAGAGACAGGAACGCAGTCCTTGATAAGGCTGAAGAGAAGAATATCTCTGACAGCTTAAGTACCCATGAGGCGGGAGAAACTTTCATGGTAAGAGCGTAAGGACGGCGTAATATCCACATCAGATTGGATTAAAGTATTGAAGATACCAAGATATGATGTGGTAGATGTGCAGAGAAAAAAGCATTTGCAGTAATTATATAGAAATATCAAAATCCCGGAAGATTGATCCGCAGAAGATGGGTCGTTTTTCCGGGACTTTTTGTTATGGCAACGAAAAAGTTGAACATTATTATATGTGAGCATTTTTCAACTGTTGATCCGCAGATAAAGATTTTACATGTTTTAACATTTTTGTAAAAATTCTTGACAGGAAAGATTTATATGCTATTATAATGCATGTGGTATTGAAAACCACATGTGGAGTTTATTAAAAACTCAAAAAACAGACAACAATACTTTAAAATATAGAGAGAAGAATTACTGGAGGATTTTATATGTCAACAGGTATGAGACCGGAAGAAGGAATAGCAGGAAAGTTCATAAGTGCTTCCCTTGATGACAACAATGTATTAGAGAAGATCGAGTTCACGAATAAGGATGACTTCAACTTTGGATTTGACGTTATGGACGCACTTGCAGAGAAGAAACCGGACGACAGAGCACTTATTTACGTTTCAAAGAATAAGGAAGAAAGAATATTCACCTTTAAGGAGATGAAGGAGTACTCCAACAGAGCTGCAAATTACTTCGTGAAGCACGGAATTAAGAAGGGCGATAAGGTAATGCTGGTCCTTAAGCGTCATTATCAGTACTGGATCACAATGATCGCACTTCATAAGTTAGGAGCTATTGCAATCCCTGCAACAAATATTCTTAAAGCTTCTGATTATGCATACAGAATTGAAGCAGCCAATATCAAGGCAGTTATCTGTACATCAGATGACAAGATTCCTGACGCCATGGCTTCAATAGACCCTGATAACAAGCTTATTAAGATGATCGTAAACGGTGAGAGAGAGGGCTTCCTTTCATTTGACCAGGGAATAATGGAAGAGAGCACAGTATTCGAGAGACCTACCGGTGAGGATAAGGTTATGGCTCATGACGTGCTTCTCATGATGTTCACATCAGGAACAACAGAACATCCAAAGCTTGTGTCACACAACCATCTGTACCCACTGGGTCACTACATAACAGCAAAGTACTGGCACACAAACAGAGCAGGCGAGGTTCATCTTACAGTTTCGGATACAGGCTGGGGTAAGGCACTCTGGGGCAAGTTATATGGACAGTGGCTTTGCGAGACAACAATATTTGTATATGATTTCGACGTGTTCAGTGCCGATAACATCTTCAAGCTTATTGAGGAGTACCACATCAACACATTCTGTGCACCACCGACACTCTACAGAATCCTGGTTAAGATGGACATGAGCAAATACAATCTGTCTTCTCTCAGATACTGCACAACAGCAGGTGAGGCACTTAACCCTGAGGTATTCTACAAGTTTAAAGAATTAACGGGATTTACAATTTACGAAGGATTTGGACAGACAGAGACAACACTTACGATAGGAAACCTTGAGAACACAACTCCAAGACCGGGTTCAATGGGTAAGGCAAGTCCACTTTACGATGTAAGGATAATGAGACCTGACGGAACATTTGCAGAGGCAGGTGAGACAGGTGAGATTGTTATCAACATTGAAAAGGGTGAGCCAGACGGACTCTTCATCAGATACGAGAACGATCTTGAGAGAACTGCCGAGATAAAGAGAGACGGATACTATCACACAGGTGATACAGCATACAAGGATGAGGATGGATACTTCTGGTTCGTAGGCCGTGTTGATGATATCATCAAGGTTGCCGGATACAGAGTAGGACCTTTCGAGATTGAAAATGAGATCATGAGGATTCCATATGTACTTGAGTGTGCAGTTACATCGGTTCCTGACAGCACAAGAGGTCAGGCAATCAAGGCTACAGTTGTACTTACCGAGGGAACAGTAGGAGATGAAGCGTTAAAGCGTGACATGAAGCGTTACTTCAAGGAGAACATTGCAAGCTACAAGAGACCTAGGGTTATTGAGTTTGTTAAGGAAATGCCTAAGACCATCAGTGGTAAGGTAAGAAGAGTCGAGATCAAGGAAAAGGATTGGAAATAATATTATGATAGCAATAGAGGACATTGATAAGATAGAGCCGTATGTAAGACCGGTATTTTACTATGAAACAGACAGAATGGGTATAGTACACCACTCCAACTATATAAGATGGATGGAAGAAGCCCGTATGGACTGGATGGATAAGATTGGCTGGAATTACAAACACATTGAGGATGAGGGAATAATCATTCCTGTACTTGGAGTGTCAACCCAGTACAAGACCATGAGCAGATACGGAGATACAATAGAGATTCACACCTATCTGTCAGAGTACACCGGCGTAAGAGTAGGATTTTTCTATGAAATATGCGACAAGGAAACCGGTGAACTGAGATGTCTCGGTACATCATCCCACTGCCTCTTGGACAGTGATAACAAGATCCTGTTCATGAAGAAGCAGTACCCTGAGGAGGATAAGCTGTTCAAGGCACTCTTAAAGGAATATAAGGAAAAGCACGAGAAGAAAAAATAATACGGTTATAGCCGGAAAATAAACAGTGCGGGCATGCAGAGCATAAAAGATTATAAAAGGTCATTAAGATAAGCCTGTACAGTAAAAGTCCCGATGACTGGATATGTAATGGATGATACAATATATCCGGTCATTGGGATTTTTTATTTAATAGAAAGAAGGAACAAAGATGAACATCAGAAGGGCAAATGATAAGGACATACCGAGACTTATCGAATTATTACAGCAGGTCCTTGAGATACATGCAGGTATCAGACCGGATATCTTTATCTCCGGAACAACCAAGTATACCCATGACGAGCTGCTTAAGATGACATTAGATGATGAAAAGCCCATATATGTTGCGGTAGATGAGGATGACAGATGTGTAGGTTA
>ULKG01027809.1_pt1 | contig 10561 bp, 2 predicted proteins | sample 1951081 | NCBI WGS metagenome assembly ULKG01 (sample SAMEA4835493, study PRJEB28245) | human gut metagenome | biome: gut microbiome; material: fecal sample | place: Denmark | collected 2008 | reverse complement strand
CCAGATCGATAGCGGCAATTGGTGTAGCAGCACATGAGTGTGGTCATGCGATCCAGCATGCGGAAGGATATGCGCCGCTTGGTTTTCGTTCAGCGATCGTGCCGGTTGTAAGCATTGGTTCTACATTATCATGGCCATTGATCCTGATCGGTTTACTGATCCCAAGACTGGATGTATGTATCACACTGGGAATTCTGTTATTTTCACTGGTCGTTGTATTCCAGTTTGTAACCCTGCCGGTTGAGTTTAATGCATCAGGCAGAGCAATTGCTATTTTAAGAAATGGCGGATTTATGACAGAAGAAGAACTTGGTGGGGCCAAGAGAGTGTTAACTGCTGCAGCTCTTACTTATGTAGCCGCAATGGTAACTGCAATCCTTCAGCTTGTTCGTCTGCTGTTACTTACAAACAGAAGAAGATGATAAAAAAGTAAATATCTAATATTTCGGAGTGCACATTTATGGGCATGCCGGGATATGATATGAATGTAACCGGAAGGTGAAAAATTGTGGTATTAAATGATACCGGTTTTCAGCTTTCCGGTTATTTTTTTGTTTTATGACAGGATGAATATGGAGAAATGGATGCACATATATGAGAATCATTTTCGGGTTGCGGAAGCGTATAGTACAAAATATACAAATAATTTGTTAAAATTGGTGAAATTAGCTAAAAATATGTTGCAAAATTGTGAATAGTATTTATAAAACTAATGTGCTACAATATACATGGTGTGATAAATTTGGATAGTTTCTCACAAAAATAATACGGATTTGTGCAATAATTTAGAAGATTACACAAAAATATGCCCAAGGTATCACAACCGGAAACATAATGACATTGCCAGTTATCCCAAGGGGTTGGATAACTGGCAATTTATAGTATATCAAAGTATACATAGGAATTGGCGGGATGCAGTTCCGGACAGCGATGAATGGAGGACAGAATGAGAAAACGAAACATGAGAGGATATGTAGCGGCACTGGCGTTGACGGCAGGACTCTGTATGACGCAGGGGCTTTCTGTACAGGCAGCGACAGATGTGCAGGGCGACAGCGGATCGGATCAGGAATATGAGGCGGCAGATCCGTCAAAGGGAGTCACCTATGTAAAAAATGATGCAGGAAGTACAATGGGAATTGATCTGAATGGTAATTCTGTTATTATTCGCAAATCTGACAAATCAACATCACAGAGTACATATATCAATATTTATAATGATAAAAACAGGAATGGAGAGCTGGATGAAGGTGAATCAGCATTTGAACTGGATGGAAGTGCTGATATTCTGTATCCTGGGATGCCTGTTTACGGATTATATGAACAGAAGTCAGATCGGCCACTTGCGATCACATTAGATGGTGTAGAGCTGGGATCGGTGTATGGCGTATACGGAGGCTGTATTGAGACAGGATCTGACAGTGCCGCATTAATTGTGCGGGCTTTGAATAAGGCTGATCTGAAAGTATTAACCGCAGCAGAGAAATCAGAGGTAAAAGGAGATGTGGAACTCCAATTTGTAGACACATCGGTAAGCAGTGGGCCGTTATATATAGGAAAAACTGCTCAGATCAGTGGGAATGTGTCCTTATCCCTGAATGGCGGATCTTATTATATGCTCAATGCACTTGCATCAGGAAGTACTGTGCAGAAGAATGTGGATGTGAAATTACGGAATGTTAGTTTTACGGGGACTGATACATCCGGAATTGTGCTTTCCGGCAGTACAGTAAATGGTGATGTGAATTTTGATGCTGATGGGATCGATGTAAGCAGTCAAAGTGAATTTCATGTATTAAATTCAGGCAGTGTAAATGATCTGACTGCATCATTAAAGAATTATACAGGAAAAGGATGGACATTTTATGGCACGAACAACAGTGCTGTAAAGGGAAATCTGGATGTAAAGATCCTGGGCGGAAGCGGAACCTTTGCAAATATATATGGTACCTATTCGTCAGGTATTTATGGACATGCATCTATACAGATTGAGGGTTGTATCTGTTCCGGGGCGATCATGGGAAGTAGTTCCGAATGTTCATTTATCAGTCGGGGAAGCGAAAATGATGGGTATACCGTTGATGTTGCAATAAAGAATTGTAAAGTAAACGGTATCGTGTATGGCCTGAGTGGTGTAAAGCAGATCTATTCTTTGAAACTTACTATGCAGGATATTGATGGCGGAAGTGCAAGTATCTATGGTTATCAATCCGGTTCTGCGAATGTGACCGGTCCGGCTGACATCAGTCTGGATAATTGTAAGGGATACAGTATCTATGGTTATTCAGGATATACTTCTGAAAATTATAAGACCGTTGCAGCACAGAAGATCTCAGTGACCAATTGTACAGCAAACTGGTCAATCTATATGGTATATAATGGTTATTTCGGTGATGACTGTATTATTAACAGTTCGAAAAATATCTGGTCTGCATATACGGGCTTCTATTATGCGAAAGCGGATAAAAATGTAATATTTACCTCTGAACATGAAAATGACAGCACGATCCTGGATGAGAATGGTCAGCCGGTGATCGATTCGAATTCATCAGCGGGTTCGAGTACATATTATATGTTGCAGGGAGCAACAATAAATGGAGATTTTACAGCAGATGTAACAGGTATTCGTTGTAAGGCAATGCAGCCGTTAAGTTCATCTACGATTTATGGAAGCTCTGACTTTACGATAAAAGACAGTGAAGTATTTGGAAGCTCTTATGATACAGTCCAATTTGCTTCTTATGCGACATCGTCGGACGAACATCATGTAAATGTACAGATTGAAAATACGGACTTCAGTGCCATGAGTTCACTTCGGTTCAGTAATACTCTGGCAGATAATACAAAACTTACAATGACAGTAAAAGATGATTGTAAACTGCCATTCACATGTTATGTTATTCCGAATACAAATGAAACCGGTTCTGCAATCATAACGATCGGAAACGATATCTACTATGGTGGAACGGTTGTATTGAATGAGGATGTTTCTGCTGACAATGTATATTTTGGTAATTATGCAAATTATTCAACTGCGCTTGCGATCATTCAGGTTTCAGAAAATGTCACAGTAACAGCAAAAGAGAATTTGTATATAACATCGTCTACCAAGTTATTGAATAAGGGAACGATAAAGGCAAATGCAATAAAGAGCCTTACGTCTTCAAATCCCAAGATCTATCTGAATGGCGGACAGATCGATACAGAAGAGAATGCGGCTGAGATCTATTATCCAATAAAACTGGCGTACAATAAAAATGCAGGTGTTGTTTCTACCGGATCGGGCGAGACTATTTCATTAGATCCCGGTGTGTATTATGGAAAAAATGAACAGAACATCAGTGTTTATATTTCAACTTCCACCGGATACCAGATGAAATCAGCAATTGTAAAGAAAGATTCGGAAACAACGGGTTCCGAACTTGCAGTATCGGGTTATAATTACAGTTTCGATATGCCGGATGAATCGGTAACAATCGTTGTAACATTCGAAGGCCTGCCGATTACGATAAAAAAAGCGGCAGCAGATCCTTGTGCTGTTATAAATAAAGAATATACATCCGAGGCACCATTATACGATCTGACCAGACTTGTGATCATCAATGATGCAAAAGAAGGTACGGTACAATATAAAGAAGATACTACATATGATCTTCCGCAGGGATTGAAGATCGAAGATGGAAAGATTATTGGAACACCTACGGTATTATATGAAAATGGAAAACGGACTGATATTCATGTAACAGGTAAGAACGGAACGGAAGCGGTATTAAAACTGAATGTGATCGTTTCAACCAAACAGCAGGTACAGGAAAGTACCAGTGAGAGGCTGACGATTGACGAAGAGAAGAAAGAGATTAATTTAAATGGTACTTCAGCAGTTATTCAGGAGATGAAGCTGGCAGATGGTACTACAGTTACCGGAATCTATGCAGACGATGACCAGGATGGTAAACCAGATGGAAAGAGTGCTATGTACAGTGCAGATCTGTCTGATTATGTGATCAAGGGAGTTGACAGACAGAATAGTGATCGATCTGTCAGAATCACCATGTTAAGTGGCTCTGCGGGTACGATATATGGCGCGTATAATTCTCAGATGTCATATACAGATAGCGATGCGGTTGTCGTTGATGTTCAGGGAGGTACCGTAAATAATGTATATGGACTGGGATCCGGAGCTTCATTAGATGGATGTGTAGCTGTTAAAACAGGAAAAAATGCAACAGTTGGAACTGCAGCTATCCAGGATGCGTCATATGCATTCTTCGCAGGCTCGCTACTTGATAAAGCAGGAGCGATCACGTTGGATAAGAAATATGTGATTAATGAGTTATTGAGTGGAGATTCTCTGGTAGTAAAAGAATTTGCAACGATCATAGCGAATGCACGAGTTGAGCTTACAGGAACATTCACATTGGAACGTGGAACAGAATGTACGATCAATAAAGGCGTAAAAGCAGATAAGTTTACAACAAATGGCAATTTATCAAAGATCTGGTTCCATGATAACTGCGAATTTGGATCATTTGAACCAAATTACTGTTGGGTAACGATAGAGGAAGATGCAAAGCTTACTGCTGATGACATCAAGGCACAGAATACATCCGGCAAGATCATTCATAAGGGCGTTGTATCCGGTAAGACATTCAACAGTACCGCGAAATGGCTGGTGATCGGTTCTTTTGCGGAAGATACAGATATCAGTGACTGGTCGAAACTGTATTTTAAAGTAACGGCAACATCGAATATGGAAGGTATCACCGGATATTCATCTGCTGAGGATTTTGGATGGAGCGACAGCGAAGATGGAAATGGACTTGACTATTATCTGCCGGGTAATACGACTCAGAATATTACTTATGTAGATGTTCCGGGATATACAGCAGTACTTTCGGTAAATGGCGGAGAGGCTGTTGAGGGAGATGCAAACGGAAGATGCGCGTTGACGTTTCCACAGGAGAAGTCAGAGATATATGTGGAATATATAGCAAAGCAGATCACATGTACAAAACAGTATTCGGATCCGGTCGTTGTAAAAGATACCGAGTATACAGCAGAAGATCCGGCATATGATCTGAATCAGTTAAAACTTGAGAACGATACATCTCTTCGATACGGATCAGCGAAAAAGTATAGGATCAAAGCCAGTTCCAAGCTTCCGGACGGATTGATTCTGCAGGATGGAAAGGTAGTTGGTACACCTGCTGATACAGCAGAAACGACAGAAACGGTTTTCCGCATTACAGGAAGAAACGGTTCTGAGGCAGAGTGTAAGGTAGTATTTACAGTAGAAGAAGCAGGATATAAGGTAACGGATCTGACGAAGGAACTGGATGTAAAAGAGTATAGCGATATTGATCTGAAAGGACATTCCGTTGTTATCATGTCGGATGCATCCGATGGCTCCGGTAAAAAAGTATCGATCTATCCGGATGATGATCATGATGGTGTTGCCGACAGCGGACGGGCATTAAAAATTGGTGGAAAGACATCTTATGATCTGAGCAGCCGGTCAATCTATGGATATAAAGATAATACACCTTATGAGGGGGATATCTCTATTTATATGTATGGTGGATCCATCGGTGGTTTGTTTGGCGCGGGTACATCAAGTAAGGGAACTGCTCAGGCGAAGGTAGACGGTACAGTCAGTCTGTATGTGAAAGGCGGAACAATTTCTTATCGGACAGCAGGAGCATATAATGCAGATGTAAAGAAAGTGGAACTTTATGCAACCGGCGGATCTTTCTATCAGTATGTTTACGGTTTGCAGGAGGCAAGTGCAGATGATCTTGTATTCCATTTTACAGATAAGGCTCATATGGCGCAGACACCATTCGGAGAGACCTATAGCATGTATTTTGCAAAAAGTGGAACTGTAAGAAAGAATGCAGATATCAGGATTGGTGCAAGCGGCAGTCAGGTAGCATTTGCAGATTATAAAAACAGTATGATATCAAATAAGAGCAATTCATATGGATTTTATGAAAGTACGATCCAGGGAAATGCAACCTTTGATGTTGTTGGTAACTGGAGGCTTGGCAGTAAGAGCAAGAGCTGGTTCTTAAATGATTCGACTGTTAAGGGGAATGTGGATATAACACTGGATACTACATCATTTGGAATCAGTAATTCAACCGGTACAGATCTGGGAGGAAGTGTTCTGGTATACAAAGGATCTGTAGGAAATATAACAATTACAGATAAGACAGGATGCAATAACTATGTTGTAGCGGCTCAGTGTACCGTTAATAATATAGTTGGAAAACGTACAGTGACCGGAACATCCAGAGGTATTGTGACATACCTGTATCAGGATAGTAGCTATACATTAAATGGCGGATTGTATGCTGAGGATTATCAGGATGTATATGTTGGCGGAACTTATACGATCAATAAAGATGTAGCAACAAGAGATCTGCATGTACTGAACAAGTCGGATATTACCATCGCGGATGGTACTACAGTTACATATACAGGTGATGCAGAGCTGAATGGATCGATCACCAACCATGGTTCATTCTACTGCAAAGGAGACAAGTATTCTGATACAACAGTATCTGGAACATTTACCAACACAGGTGATGTGACATTGTTAACTGCAACGACATTAACAATGGATACAACAGCCAGATTTATAAATAAGGCGGATGCATCATTGTGCTTTGGTAAACTGAAAAATGAAGGAACTATTATCAATGAAGGTATTCTGGATCAGACTGTAAATGCAGCTTCCATAGGTGGCGGAGATATCCTCACATCTACTAAACCGGATATGTATAGAACGTATTCAAATATTTACTATAAAGCAGAACTGGAATATCCGGAATTCTGTTTTGCAGAAAGCACAGATGCACCTGTTTCATTAGCTGCATCCACGGGATCGAATATGAAGACTACGGGTATAGAGGGAGATGGTTCTGTTTATATCAGAGGCGGAGCAGCAGTAAGTGTAACTGTAACAGGTACACCGATCGATGACCTGACAGTGGATGCAATCAAATATGGTTCTTCTGACAGATCGATGACAAAGAGTGATGATGCAAGCTGGACAGCAAATATGCCATATGAACCAACTGTATTTACCGTAAGTATGGCAAGCGATACAGCAACAGCGATCACACTGGATAAAGAAGAGGATTCTGTAGATACAGCTGTTGTAGGCGTTACGACAACAGCGGATCAGCCGTTATATGATCTGACAGCTTTAAAAATCTCAAATGATATTGACAGTGCGACAGCAAAGGTGACATATTCATTGGCAAAAGGATCGGTTCTTCCTTCCGGTCTGGAATTAAAGAATGGAAAGATCTATGGAACACCAAAGCAGGCTTCTGATTCATCACAGATCGTGACCGTTAAAGTATGTGGAAAGAATCAGACAGTTGCAGCATTTAAACTGACATTTACCAAGGTTGCTAAAGGAACTCCTGTTATGGAAACACCGGACACATGTGTTGGTGTGGCAGGTAATACATTGGAGAGTGTGACTCTTCCGAAAGCAAAGAAAGGTAATTATCAGTGGGTTGATAAGACAGCTGTAATTAAAAAGGCAGGAACAGCGGAATATGATGCATATTTTATTCCGACAGATATTACAAATTATGACTGGAGCAAGGCAGATATAGCAGAAGATGCTTATGAAGTGCTGGCAAATGGATCTGTAAGGATCAAAGTAAAGATTACGGTGAAAGCAGACAAACAGATTCCGGAATATAAGGTTCCGACAGATCTGAAGGGAATCTATGGACAGACACTTGCAGATGTAACAATTCCGGAGACAGAAGATGGAACATTTGCATGGGTGGATGACCGTATGTCTCTTGGAGAGGCAGGAAGTCATTCATTTAAGGCAATATATATTCCGAAAAATGAAGATGTCTATGAGGCAGTACAGGATGTTGCAATTACTGTAACAGTCGAACCGGCAAAAGCGGGATTCACATCTGCGCTTGATACATTAACTGTGAAAAAGGGGACTGTGTTAGGTGATGTGGAACTTCCGGATGTTGACGGTGGTTATTATTACTGGTATACGGCGAAGACAACCGTTATAAATGAATCCGGAGATTATAAGGTGTGTTATAAGCCGAATGATATTACAAATTATGACTGGACAGAGAACCCTGGATGGAGTAATGCTCATAAGGGTATTATCGTGACAGTGAAGATAACGGTGCAGAGTGAACATGCACATACACTTGTATGGAAATCAGATGCTGCACAGCATTGGCAGGAATGTGAATGTGGTGAGAAGACAGAGAAAGCTGCTCATACATTTAATGCAGGTGAGATCACAAAGGAACCGACAACGACTGCAACAGGTATTAAGACATACGAATGTGAGGTGTGTGGATATCAGAAGCAGGAAGTCCTGCCGAAGAAGGAAGATACCACACCAGGTAAGCCAACACCGACACCGGATAAACCGGTGGTAACAGATATCAGTAAGGCAGCAAGTAAGACAGTTATTTCCGGAATTAAGTCAACGGTGACCTATACAGGAAAGGCGTTAAAACAGAGTAAACTTACAGTTACGGTCAACGGCAAGAAACTGTCAGCTAAGACGGATTATACAGTTAAGTATAAGAATAATAAGAATATTGGTAAGGCAACGATCACTATTACCGGTAAGGGTAATTATAAGGGAACCGTAAAGGAGACATTCCAGATTAAAGTTTCCAAGAAGAAGGCGTATGTTGTCGAAGACATTAAGTACAAAGTAACCAAGGATGCAAAGAATGGAAAAGGTACTGTAAAGGTAGTTGGAAGTACAAAGAAGAAGAACAAGAAATATAAGAAATTGAAAATTGCAAATACTGTTCAGATCGGTGGTGTGACGTATAAGATCACTGCTATTGAAAAGAAGGCATTTGCAAATTATAAGTACCTGACCAGCGTTCAGATCGGTGATAAAGTTACAAAGATTAGCGATCAGGCATTTTACGGATGCAAGGCACTTACAAATATTGAGATTGGTAAGAGTGTGACTACGATTGGTAAGAGTTCATTTGCAAAATGTACAAAACTGAAACAAATTACATTTAAAACAAAGAAACTGAATAAGGTCGGAAAGAAGGCATTTAAGGGAATCGATAAAAAAGTAGTTGTAAATGTGCCGAAAAAGCAGTATAAGAAATATGTAAGTCTTATGAAGAAAGGAAATGTTCCATCAAAAGCAACTTACAAAAAAGTAAAGTAGAGTATCCAAATACGTATGACTATGTATATGGAAGGCGATAATTACATAACATAAGGTGAAAGGCCACCGGATCATCGGATGCCAGTTCATAGAATCTCTGAGTGACGGAGTTGTATGGAATGCAGAAGATATCGGTGGTCTTTTCTTTTAACAGGAAGGTGGCAGAATGAGTATTTTTGATATTGTAGGTCCGGTCATGGTCGGACCGTCCAGCTCGCATACGGCAGGTGCAGTAAGGATTGGATATATCTGTTATAAGCTGATGGATGAACCCATCCGAAAGGTAGAGATCGGGTTATACGGATCGTTTCTGGCGACAGGAAAAGGTCATGGAACGGATAAAGCACTGGTCGCCGGACTTCTCGGAATGAAGCCGGATGATATCCGAGTGCCGCAGAGCTTTGAACTGGCAAAAGAGGCAGGTATGGAATTCTCCTTTTATGAAGCAAAGCTTGCACATGCAAATCCGAATACAGTCGCACTTCATATGACAGGTGAAAGTGGCAGAGAGCTTGATATCGTAGCGGAATCGGTTGGTGGCGGCCGAATCCGCATTTGTAAGATCGATGGGCTGGATGCGAATTTCAGTGGGGATTATCCGACGCTGATCGTGCACAACTTAGATCAGCCGGGACATGTGACGGAGGTTACATCTATGCTCGGTCACAAATCCATCAATATTGCGACCATGCAGCTCTACCGTGCCTGTCCGGGCGGACATGCGGTCATGGTTTTAGAGTGTGATCAGGAGGTTCCGAAAGAATCATTAAAATGGTTGGAGCATCTGGAAGGAATCCTTAAGGTAACATATCTGAGTTTGAAGGAATAGAAAGGAAGAGAAAGAATGGCATTTTCATCTTTGGCAGAAATAGATAATTATATGAAGGAGAATACATGTGAGTTCTGGGAAGCGGTGATCCGCGAAGAAGCGCGGGATTCGCAACAGCCGGAAATGGATATCGTAAACCGGATGACACAGATGTACCGCGCGATGAAGGAGGCGGATGAAGCTTATGATGATACGCTGACTTCCCATAGTGGTCTGTCCGGTAAAAATGGTAAGAAAATGGCAGATTATGCTGCAACACACAAATGCATGTGTGGTGAATTTGGCGGAGCAGTTATGGCACGGGCAATCAAGATGGCGGAGAGCAATGCCTGTATGAAGCGGATCGTTGCAGCACCGACGGCAGGCTCCTGTGGTGTTGTGCCTGCGATATTGATCACATATGAAAGGATGACGAATACTTCGGAAAATGATATGGTGAAGGCTTTATTTGTGGCAGCAGGAATCGGTGATGTGATCGCAAGACGGGCAAGCATATCAGGTGCAAGAGGAGGCTGCCAGGCAGAGAT
>ULKG01012990.1_pt1 | contig 10653 bp, 7 predicted proteins | sample 1951081 | NCBI WGS metagenome assembly ULKG01 (sample SAMEA4835493, study PRJEB28245) | human gut metagenome | biome: gut microbiome; material: fecal sample | place: Denmark | collected 2008 | reverse complement strand
TGATTTTGTAGGTGGCTACCAGGTCTATTTGTTTCTTGACATAGTCCGTGTTAAAGAAGTGTCTTGAAACATCCAGGTGCAGCCCACGATAGGGGAATCTGGGTTCGTCCTTGATGGTCGTGACTGGCAGTTTCTTCCCGTTACGGGCAAGTTGTGCCAGGGTTTGCAGTCCATAGAAGGCACCTGCTGCGGAGGAGGCCTGAATGTTTACACCTTGTTTGCTGACTGTCAGGTTGTAGCCTTCGGCAGCGATTGGATTATCCGTTGCGTCCGTTATTTCTATCGTTACAAAAGGGTTCTTGTCGACAAGCTTCATGGGGATGGCAAAGTCCGGCAGATAGGCCAGCAGGTCATTCATGTCGGATTTCGCCAGATTGGTCGAGAAGGTTACCGTAGATGGCAGTTCGACTGTTTTTGACGTTGTTTGGGCATACTGCGGATATGGAACCACACCGAGTTCCTTGGGGGCTTCGCATGCCGTCAGTAGTAAGACGGCCATGGAAACGAGTGTTAGAGTTTTTTTTATTCGTTTCATAAGGGGGTATTGTTAAGTTCGGAGGTAAATATACGGAATAATATGTAAAATGGATAATCTTTACTTCTTAAAATCCTTTTCCGTCGAAAAAACGTTAACACTATTCGTTCGTCTCATAAAAAAGTCCGATATTTGCAGCCATGATTCAGATAGAGACCATATTTGACATATTGTGGAAGGGGTTCATTATCGGCGTCATTGTGTCCGCGCCATTGGGTCCTGTAGGAGTATTGTGTATTCAGCGTACTTTGAATAAAGGACGGTGGTATGGTTTCGTAACGGGGATAGGAGCTTCGCTAAGCGATATTGCATATGCTTTGCTGACGGGCTACGGGATGAGTTTCGTTTTTGATTATGTCAACAAGAACATCTTTTACCTGCAACTTTTCGGAAGCATTCTTCTGTTGGCGTTTGGCGTTTATACGTTCCGCAGCAATCCGGTACAGTCCATCCGTCCGGTATCCATCAACAAGGGTTCCTATTTTCATAACTTCATAACGGCGTTTGCCGTCACGCTTTCCAATCCTCTGATTATATTCCTTTTTGTAGGCCTTTTCGCCCGCTTCGCTTTTGTAAGTGAGGGAGTGCTGGTATTCGAGGCCGTTACCGGATACTTGGCCATCGCATTGGGCGCTTTGGCATGGTGGTTTGGCATTACCTTTTTTGTCAATAAAGTCCGTACACAATTCAACTTGCGTGGCATCTGGATGCTGAACCGTATTATCGGGAGCATTGTCATTGTGGTGTCTGTGGTGGGATTGGTGTTTACGCTGATGGGTGAATCGCTGTATTGAATGGAAAGGTGAAAATTCATAATTCATACATTTTATCGTGAAGATTGCGCAACAACTGAAAGAGAAGAATATAGCCGAATACCTTATATATATGTGGCAGGTGGAGGATTTGCTCCGTGCCAATGGCTGTGACATAGACCGGATACGCCAGAACATCATCTTGCGCTATCCGGAGGAGGAACGGCCTGCGCTGGAAGAATGGTATGGAAACCTGGCAGATATGATGCGTGCGGAAGGCGTAACGGAAAAAGGGCATCTGCAAATCAACCGGAATGTCATTCTGAACCTGACGGAGCTACATGGCGAATTGCTGGCTTCTACGAAATATCCGTTCTATAATGCGGCTTATTTCAAGGCACTGCCTTTTATCGTGGAGCTGCGTCAGAAGAACGGCCGGAAAGAGGAGTCTGAAGTAGACACTTGTTTCGAGGCGCTTTATGGAGTGCTGCTGTTGCGCTTGCAGAAGAAGGAAATCAGTCAGGGCACGGCAAAGGCTATGGAGGCCATCAGCGGTTTCATCTCGTTGCTTGCCAACTATTATGACAAGGAGAAGCGAGGAGAATTGGAGTTGATGGATAATTGATAATTATGGAGGAAAATATTGTTCATCGTAACATTCTATATATAAGTGTAACTTTATTAAATGAATATTCTGATAACCGGTGCCAACGGTCAACTTGGCAATGAAATGCGAGTGTTGTCGAAAGAAAACGGACGACATGCTTATTTTTTCACTGACGTGCAGGAATTGGACATTTGCGACGAACAAGCTGTGCACGGGTTTGTGAAGGACAACCGGATAGATGTAATCGTGAATTGCGCCGCTTATACGGCTGTAGACAAGGCGGAAGACAATCAGGAGCTTTGCGACAAGCTGAACCATGTCGCTCCGGGCTATCTGGCTGCCGCTGCCGAAGCTTGCGGTGCTGCATTGATACAAGTGTCTACCGACTATGTTTTTGACGGAACCGGACACATCCCCTATACGGAAGAGGCGGCTACTTGTCCCGATTCAGTATATGGTTTTACCAAACTGGCGGGGGAGCAGGCGGTGATGAAGCATTGCAGCCGTGCCATGATTATCCGTACGGCGTGGCTCTATTCCATTTATGGAAATAATTTTGTGAAGACGATGCTCCGTTTGGGACGCGAGCGCGAGACGCTGGGAGTTGTATTCGACCAGATAGGTACGCCGACATACGCCAATGATTTGGCACGCGCCATCTTTGCGGCTATCAGCCAGGGAATCGTGCCCGGCATCTATCACTTCAGCAACGAGGGAGTCTGCTCGTGGTATGATTTTACGTTGGCTATCCATCGTCTGGCAGGTATCAAGAGCTGCAAGGTAAGTCCGCTGCATACGGACGAATTCCCTGCCAAGGCGCCGCGTCCGCATTATTCCGTGTTGGACAAGACAAAGATAAAGAAGACATTCGGCATCGATATACCCCATTGGGAGGCGAGCCTTGCCGTCTGCATGAAGAATTTGGAAGAGTGATTATTACTGACTAATTGATATATGGCCAATAACAACGAAATAGAGAGACGGAGAACGTTTGCGATTATCGCGCATCCGGATGCCGGTAAGACATCATTGACCGAGAAGCTGTTGCTTTTTGGTGGACAAATCCAGGTGGCGGGTGCCGTAAAGAGCAATAAGATAAAGAAGACGGCAACGTCGGACTGGATGGATATTGAAAAACAGCGTGGTATTTCCGTTACCACTTCTGTAATGGAGTTCGACTACCATGACTACAAGGTCAACATCCTTGATACTCCGGGTCACCAGGACTTTGCTGAAGATACCTACCGCACGCTGACGGCCGTGGATAGCGTTATCATCTTGGTGGACGGTGCGAAAGGTGTGGAAACGCAGACACGCAAGCTGATGGAGGTCTGCCGTATGCGTAATACGCCGGTGATTATCTTCATCAACAAGATGGACCGTGAAGCCAAAGACCCGTTCGACCTGCTGGACGAGCTGGAGGAGGAACTGCACATCCACGTGCGTCCCTTGACGTGGCCTATCGAGAGCGGTGTCCGTTTCAAGGGTGTCTACAATATCTATGAGCATAACCTCAACCTCTACCAGCCCAGCAAGCAGGTAGTGACGGAGAAGGTGGAAGTGGACATCCATACCGAGGAGCTGGACAACCAGATTGGCGCCCAACTGGCCGACAAGCTGCGCGGAGAATTGGAACTGATAGACGGTGTTTACCCCGAATTCGATAAGGAGGAATACTTGAAAGGAGAGCTTGCTCCCGTATTCTTCGGTTCGGCACTGAATAATTTCGGTGTGCAGGAACTGTTGGATTGCTTTGTGGAGATTGCTCCCAGTCCCCGTTCCGTGAAGGCGGAAGAACGTGAGGTGGAGCCGGAAGAACCTAAATTTACCGGATTCATCTTTAAGATAACCGCCAATATCGACCCGAATCACCGTTCATGTATCGCTTTCTGCAAAATCTGCTCCGGGAAGTTTGTACGCAATGCCCCGTACTTGCATGTACGTCATGGCAAGACGATGCGTTTCTCGTCGCCTACGCAGTTCATGGCGCAGCGCAAGACAACTGTCGATGAGGCTTGGGCGGGAGATATTATCGGCCTGCCGGATAACGGTACGTTCAAGATTGGCGATACGCTGACCGAAGGCGAGGCGCTTCACTTCAAGGGGCTTCCGAGTTTCTCTCCGGAGATGTTCAAGTACATTGAGAATGCCGACCCGATGAAGCAGAAACAGCTTGCCAAGGGTATCGACCAGTTGATGGACGAAGGTGTGGCGCAGTTGTTCGTCAACCAGTTCAACGGGCGTAAGATTATCGGTACGGTGGGGCAGTTGCAGTTCGAGGTCATCCAGTATCGTCTGGAGAACGAATACAGTGCGAAGTGCCGTTGGGAGCCGCTCAGTCTGTATAAAGCCTGCTGGATTGAGAGCGATGATGCGGCTGAACTGGAAGCCTTCAAGAAGCGCAAATACCAGTACATGGCGAAAGACCGCGAGGGTAGGGATGTGTTCCTGGCGGACAGCGGATATGTGTTGCAGATGGCGCAGATGGACTTCAAGCATATCAAGTTCCACTTTACGAGCGAGTTCTAAGCTATACGATTTTTGCTGACTCACGGCTATAAATGATGCAAGTCGAAGAAAAAGAGGAGGTACAAAGTAATGAAAAACTTTGTACCTCTTTATTTATTGTGGGAAGAAAGTGTTACCTTTGTTTCTGCAACGATTAATATGCATTGATTATGAAAACTGTTGAAGTAAGCTCGTTCCTTACCGATTTTACACCTTGTTTATTATAAACACAAAATTTCAAGATGAAACATACCTTCCTTTTTCTCCTGCTGATTCTCCTTCTGGGGCTGACAGCCTGCTCGAAACCTGCCGATAGAACTTTGATGAACTACGAACAGTCCCTTTCTCATGCTGACTCGTTGGTGCAATGCGGTGCTGTCGACAGTGCCCGGGCCGTCCGCCTGATTTCCGGTTTGCACCGTGAGTATAATCAGATAAAGGAGCTTTCCGATGGCAGGCATGTGCGGCTGAAGCCGGTCAGTGGTTACGAACGTTTTTTCTGGGGAGTGTTTTCTGTGATTATGTTCAGCATTTCCGGTGCTATGCTGTTCAGCCTTATCCGTTTCAAGAAAGAACGTAGTCACCGTAACTATCTTGTCACCCTGAGTGAAAACGAACAGCGCTTGCGCAACAATGAACGCGAGCGCGAGGAACTGGAAGAATGCCTGAAGGAGATGTCGCTGACCGACGAAGAGCGCGAAGAAGTGCATAGCTCGCTGACAAACCTCATGGAACATGGCAGCCGTCTGGATAAGGAAAACGAGTCACTCCGCGCCCGTCTCAAGGAGTATGAAGACAACCCCGTGCCCCGCGAACTGGAACTGTTGAGGAAAGAGGGCGAGCGTGTCCGGATGCTCGACGGGCAGGTGCAGGCGCTTGCTTCCGCCATGATAGATGCAGACGAAGTGGTGAAGCAGTTGCGCATCCAGCCCAAATTCCTTGCGGACAGCCAGTGGAACTACTTGCAGAAGCTTACTGACAGAGTATACAAGGGTGCTTCCAAACGCCTTGTCCTGCGCTTTCCCCAGCTTACGCCTGCCGACAGCCAGCTTTGCATGCTTATCCGCCTGCACTTCAGCAATGCACAGATTGCCACGCTCATTGCCGTATCTCCCGCTTCCGTGTCCCAGCAGAAGTTCCGCCTGAAGAAGCGGATGATGCAGGCGGATGGGAGGCTGTTTGCCGATGGAGAGACGCTGGAGGGGGTGATTGGAAGCTGCTGAGGCTTTTTAATGATTTACTTTGTTGCATGATAGCAAATCCTATATCCTTTTTTCTTGCTCATAAAAAAAATCGTAGCTTTGCTGCATTAGATGAAAAAGGAAAGGTAATATGACATTTGTTACTATACAAAAAGCAGTGTATAAAACTTAACGAACTATTGTTATACACCTAATTCTCTTTTTAACCACACCTTCATCACGGGGTCGGGAATAATGGCTTGACGCTTCTCAATCTCGATAAGCTCTTTCTTGACCAGTGCCCGTTTTACGATGCTGACATTAGCCGATGAACCGAGTTGATATTTCTGCAAAACCTCTTGCGTGGTAAATTCGCTATGTACCCCATCAATAATGGCTCGCAAAAAATTCATTTGATAGGTCGTAAGGCTCTCGGTCTGCTTCTCGAACAACGGTGTATTCTGGTCGATGATATCCTGATATGCCTCCTCGAAATCTTGTTCCGTGGCAACTTTGTCCGTATGAATCCATACCAACCATGCCAACTGCTGCACATACGAAGAGTGATTGTCAACTCTCTGACAGATCTTCTCGGCTAACTCTTTTGAAATCTGTTTGCCCGTAGCCTCGAAACGCCCACAAATATAATCCACCCAATCCGCCGTCCCGATTTTTGTCAAATAGATAGCGTCTCCGAACTTATAGAACGGAAGGCTCCTTTTTTCAAAGAGTTCGTTCATCAAGTGTTTTTTGCTGCCGAATAAGCAGTAAGACACCGATTTCTGCAATTGCCAGATCGAGCGTAACCGCTTCTGGAATGTTTTGGAATCTTTGAATTCGGCAATTTGCTGGAACTCGTCGATGCAAACAACGATATTACAACCTTTCTTCTGCGCTATCTTTTCAGGGAGTTGCAGGATTTCATCGATCTCGTTGCTCTTGGGATTCATTTCAAGCGATATGGAAAAATCCGTCATCGGATCGGTCCCCAACGATATTTTAGGGCTGATACGCGAAAGGAATAATTTGGCATGCTCCAGCCATTCATCCAACTTTGAAGAGGTTTGTTTGAGAATGGCGGAAGCAAATGCGTCATAGAAATCCCTGTCGCTACGGCAAGAAAAAATATCGATATAAACGACTTTCAATTTGTCGGACTGCGCCAAGCGACACGCTTTCTGCACCAAAGAGGTTTTCCCCCAACGACGAGGCGAAATCAGTACCGTATTCACTCCATGCCGGAAATTCAATACCAGTCGTGAGGTCTCTTTTTCCCGGTCGGTGAAATTATCGCCCGATGTCGCGACACCGAATATAAAAGGTTTTTTCTCCATAATCTTCAGATGTTATTCCGGGAGCAAAGATAAGTAATATATCTATTACTAATAATATTATTACTAATAAATTTATTTTAGGCTATGTTTTTCTCTTTAAAGTCCGCTTTCCACCCCTCGATGACGGACTTCTCATCGAAGCCATGCAAGAAAGCAAAACCCTCCGACCGGAGTTCAATATCTATCGGATGCGCGAAATGACGCAATTGGAAAGTGATTTCGATGCAGCAATGCACAGATTGCTACACTCATTGCGGTATCTCCCGCTTCCGTGTCCCGGCAGAAGTTCCGCCTGAAGAAGCGGATGATACAGGCGGATGGGAGGCTGTTTGCCGATGGAGAGACGCTGGAGGGGGTGATTGGGAGCTGCTGAGAATGATAGATTCTTCTTGATTCTTCAAGAATCTCGAAGTTTCAAGAAGAATATTACAGCTTGTTTTTCATTAAACTGTCAAATTTGTCCGATTTTATATAATTTCGTTTGACCTTATTTATTTGTAGTTCAGATAAATAACCTAAACCAACCAGTCCTTCCAAATCTGTCCTTGCTGTGAAATTGGAAACGGAAAAACGATTTTCAACCTCCTTTACAGACAAACAAGTGTTAGGCTGCTCGTGGATAATTTTTAATATTTGTGCTTGACGCGTATTGATTCCCTTGATGTTTGCAATCAAGACAATACTGCTGTTCTCTTCCGATTTGCGTTTCAGGTATATCTTCAATTCTTCAAAGGCCTTCTTCATCGTCCGCAAATTGTATAGGATGAAATAAGTCAGATCGTTGTCGTCATATTCTGTATAGAGGTAGGCTTTTTCATAGTTCCTTTTGGTCTTGTATATGGTTCGTGAAATAGACATATATTCCACCAGCCAATACCCCTTTTTGAGCATATACCAGTAGAACAGTGAGCGGGCGGTTCGTCCGTTTCCGTCAACAAAGGGGTGAAAATAGGCCAGCATGAAGTGGATGATGATGCCTTTGATTATGGGATGTATAAATGTTTTTCCGTCTTTGTTGAAAAACGTTTCCAAATCGGCAAGCAAGTTCGGCAATTCTTCATGATGCGGAGGCGTATGGGCAACGTCACCGGTGATGCCGTCCATTATGAGGATGTTGTCATGTTGGCGTATTCGTCCTGCATCGTTTTCTTCGTCGAGCGTGTTCTCGGTCATTGAGCGATGAATATCCAGGAGCTGCCGGACGGAAAAATTACTTTCCGCATTTCTCTTGATTTGGCAGATTGTCTGGTAGCTGTTCAGAATCATCTGTTGTCCCTTGTCTTTGGGCTTTTCACTTTTGCGAAGCATGTCTTTCGCTACTTTTCGAGTGGTAGCAGCCCCCTCCATCTGGCTGGAAGCAATGGCTTCTTCCATGATGGACGAAACAAGATAGGCATTCTTGTTCTCAGAAGGAATCAAGTGCTCACCTGTCAGACTGCCACCGATATTCATGTCGAAATAGTGCAGCAACTCAAATATCTCATCCGTCATCATAAAGCTGAAACGGTACTTGCCGAAATGCAGGGAGGTTCTGTTCAGTTGCCGGAGGTATTTGAGCGCATGCCACAGTTGTTTCCCGCTCAGTCCGCTTTCTGTACGAATGTATTTCACTTTATCCCAATACGGATAATCGGCATTGGCGGATTGTACTTCAGCTAAAAAGTCCGGTTTCAAGGATTCCGACTTTTCCTGTGCATTTGCTATAGGTGGATGCTCTAACATAATTCCTATAAATTAGTTCTTTATGCAAAAATACGGTTTTTTCTGGAATTTCTTCTTGATTCTTCAAGAATCTCGAAGAATCAAGAAGATTTTAGCTGCACTTTCGTCTGCGAATCAGGCATAATCTCACTTGGTGTTTCTCAATTTCCATAAACTGTTTTTTGCCAACGCCTGTTCCGGACGTGGCTTTGTGGGTGGGAAATGTTTACAGAATCATGCTTTGCAAACTGCACTTCCGAACCGAAAAAGAAGATGGATTATTTTCACTCCTATACTGAACCCTATTCAGTCGTATACTGAATGCCATTCAGTCGTATATTGAATCCTATTCAGTCGTATACTGAATTACCCCCACTTCAGAAGGTGTTCTGGGAGGGGATGGACTGTGACGGCTTGATGGCTTGAAACGGATGTCTTTGGGTTTTGAAATGTTGTTACAAAATGAGATGAAAAACTGATTGGTGACTTAAAAAAATGTTATTCCTTGTTATTTCAATAGTTCGCTTTCCATCGGACTGCTAAAGTGTTGAATTGATTACGGATGAGAGCATAGAATCAAATTGCTCCATAATTGAAAATATCCCTCCAAAAGAAGTGAGTTTACCGGATTTTATGCTTATTTTTGTCATGCTTGTTGAAGATTTCTTATGTTTTTTTTGCAACACTAATTTAAGTGAATCTTCTGACATGGCAAAGTACTGGGCAATATTTTATTGCTCAGTACTTTAAATAATTGTTTTTGTAAAGTGTCGCGGAATTAAGGTTTAATAAAAACGAGGATGGAACATCCCAAATTAATAAACAATATAAGCGAGCGTGTAGTGGATGACATCAAAGGACGGTTATCCAAAGGCACTTTTGTGTCTATTGCTGCGGCTTCATTCTCCATCTATGCCTACGAAGCATTGAAAGAAGAATTGGAGCAAGTGGAGCAATTGCGTTTTATTTTCACGTCTCCTGCTTTCATCAAGGATAAATCAAAGAAAGAGAAACGGGAGTTTTTCATCCCTAAACTTAACCGGGAACGTAATTTATATGGCACAGACTTTGAACTTCGCCTTCGTAACCAATTATCACAAAAAGCAATTGCCAAAGAGTGTGCAGACTGGATTCGTAGAAAAGTGCAGTTCCGTTCCAATGCTTCGCAAGAACAGATGGGTGGATTTATGCACGTCAACAACGAAACTCAACGGGTTTACCTCCCGTTTAATGAGTTTACTACCACACAATTGGGCTGTGAACGTGGTGCTAATGTGTATAATGTGGTAAATGTATTGCCTTCACCGACAGCAAACGCATATCTGGAAATTTTCAATGAGCAATGGAATAACGATGAGAAATTTGAGGATGTAACGAAGCGTATATTGGAGTACATAGACATTGTATATCAAGAAAATGCACCGGAGTATGTCTACTTTATTGCTCTTCATAATATCTTTAATGAGTTTTTGGAAGACATCAGCGAAGATGTGTTGCCCAATGAACGCACGGGGTTCAAAACGAGTATTATTTGGAATAAACTCTATAATTTCCAACGTGATGCTGCGCTGGCTATCATTAACAAGTTGGAAAAATACAATGGTTGCATCCTTGCCGATTCAGTAGGTCTTGGCAAGACCTTTACGGCATTGGCGGTTATCAAGTATTACGAGAACCGTAATAAGTCGGTGCTTGTACTTTGCCCTAAAAAACTGAATGACAACTGGCAGACTTTCCGTGCCAATTACAAAAACAACCCCGTAGCTGCCGATCGGCTAAGGTATGACATCCTTTTCCACTCCGACCTTTCACGTGACCGTGGTTTGAGTAATGGCCTCGACTTGGAGCATGTGAATTGGGGAAACTATGACTTGATTGTGATTGACGAAAGCCACAACTTCCGCAATGGCGGCAATGTGGATGATAGTGAAATCATAGACGAGGATTCCGACAAGAAAGAAAATCGCTATCAGCGTTTGATGAACCGTGTCATCCGACAAGGAGTCAAGACAAAGGTACTGATGCTAAGCGCCAC
>ULKG01023912.1_pt1 | contig 10816 bp, 9 predicted proteins | sample 1951081 | NCBI WGS metagenome assembly ULKG01 (sample SAMEA4835493, study PRJEB28245) | human gut metagenome | biome: gut microbiome; material: fecal sample | place: Denmark | collected 2008 | reverse complement strand
GGAGAAAGTATCCCTTGCATTGTCCCAGATAAGCAGTTCGGAACGCTTGCCGATTCTTCCGTCATTCAGATTGGAAATGATGAAGAGTCTGGCTTTCATCCTTTCACCGACAGCCTTTTTCAGTCGGTCAACAAACATAAGGAAACTGGCCGTGGACGGTACGGTTACCAGGTCATAGTGAAATGGGACAATAATGATATCCGAGTTGACGAACATGGGTATCAGCCCTTCCGCTTTCAGACTGCTCGGTGTGTCCATCAGAACAACGTCAATTTCTGGATCATTGTGCAGCTTCTCCATAAGGGAAGTCATCATCGCCTTGTCGTTTGCTTCGTATGCCCATACCTCGTAAGGCATTTCCTGTTCACCGTATTTTCTGATGTCAGCCTTACGGCATTTCATGATGGAGTGCTGGAAGTCGCAGTCAATCACTACAACCCTTACACCCTTTGTCACCAGATAGTTGGCAAAGGTGATGCAAAGTGTAGTCTTTCCAACGCCTCCCTTCTGATTGGCAAATGTCACTATAACCGGAGTTTGTATCATTTCAAGTATTGATTGATTTTGTGACAAATGTATTAACCAAGGTTTTCAGATAAAAAATGTACAACACATTTGTGACTTGGGATGAATTAACCAAAATATTTAGAGAAATGAAATAGGAATTTTGTGGTTATTTTAAACTATAATAGTTACAATTAGAGGCCTAAAATAATGTTCTTCTAGATTATTAAATAAATAATATTATATTGGTAATGTCTTGTATTAGTGATAATCAATAGGTAACTTTGTCTTATTAATAAATAGTATAATCAATTGATATAGTTTATACAGATTATTAAATAAGATATTTGATAAACTGTATGCTAGATTTGGTTACAAATATTGTCTCTTGAATATATGTAGAAATGATATTAAATGTTAACTTTATAAGATTAAATTATTTGTACTATGGCTATTGTTTATAGAGATGAATATGGAATTCCTCATATAGACGCAATAAACTATTGTGATGCTGTAAAAAGTATCGCTTATTGTCATTGTGAGGATGATTTTTATACAATACAGTTATTGCTTCTTGCTACGAAACAAAAAAGTGGACATTTTGATGATTGGGATGGACCATATTTAGATCTTATATGTTCTTTTTTCGATATTCCAAATCAATATGACATAATTAAAATGCTTTCTAATGAATATCTAGCTCTGATTAAATCATATATTATTGGTGTTAACTTATATGCTGAAAAGCATCAAAATGAAATACTAGATAAAACAATTTTTCCGATAAAAGAAAAAGATGTAATAATAGCACAGCATTTAATGGAAATAATAGGAATCCAATTAGATAAACCTTATAGCTTTTTAAAAGATAGTAGTGAAATATCGTTACCGACAAAACAAGGTTCAAATGCTATAGCTATAGGTCCTAAACGTAGTGCTACGAAACATGCTTTATTAGCTATTAGTCCGCATCAAACGATAGAAGGACCTTTTTCATTTTATGAAGTACATGTTGTACTAAAGGAGGAAAAATGTGAAATTCATGGCTTCATTCTTCCTTGTACTTTTGTTATATTTATGGGTACAAATTTTAATATTGCATGGGGAAGTACGGCTAGTTATCCCGAAATGTATAATATTTATAGGGTTGATGTAATAAAGAAGATAGGTTCAGGAGCTTTTTTTCTTTTGGGTGATGAAAAAATAGCTTTGTATGAAGTAAATTACAGGAATTATACAAAATTATATGGTAAAATTCCATATCCGATTTTTAAGAGTTTTTATAGGTCTAAATTGGGAAATGTTATCTCTATAAATGGAATTTATTATCTTATTGATATACCAATGCTAGGAAAACAGTTTGGTTTTCAACAAGCTTACGAATTAAGTTTATGTGACAATATAGATAAGGTTAAAAAACTCTTGAGACGGACTCAGTATTCATATTTAGATTTTGTTTGTATTGATAAATATGATGACATACTATTTGCACATTGTTCTAAAGAAAGGGTAAAGGATGATCCAAAAGATCATTATATTAATGTTTTACCTCAAAATAAGATAATTGAGATTGAAAAAGATCTCTTTTACAATAATCAGAATATGGTCTTTTTATTAAATCCTGAATGTCAATATATTGTTTCAGTAAATCAATCTCCATTTATGGTTACTGATACAGATACATATGATTGTAAATATAAGGGGTTAATTTATAGAAGAGATAATTCTCGTTCTAAAAGAGCAAAGGATTTGATTCACAGCCAGAATAGTATAGGTGTAAAGGAACTTATAGAAATACAAGGTGATACTAAAATTATTTTTCCTATAATAAGAGGTATTGATTTTACTTCCCTTTTTAAATTGGATAGTAATAGATATCCGTCAATAGGCTACTTAATAGAAGAATTAAAACAGTGGGATGGGTATGCAGAAAAATCTTCTAGAGGTGCTGCAATTTTTGCATTGCTTTTTGAACGTTATAAAAAATATTATCGATACTCTAAAAATCCAGATGTTATAAAGATTGCAGAAGAGAAAGAACTTGTTGATTGTTTAAGGTGGGTTTCTAAGAAACTCCCTAAAAAATATTCTCTAGGTGATATTCAATTTCTTAAAAGAGGAAAAAAGAAACTTCCAATAGCAGGTATACCTGATTCTCTAAATACTGTACGTCCCTATTATTATAAAGGTGAATTGATTGTTGAAGAATGTAGTGCTTTTCGCATGATTGTAAATCTGCATGATAGGATTTCTCTTACTTGTCATCCTTTAGGCGCTTCTAGTAATGAAGATGATGTAAACTATACGAGTCAGATGGATATGTATCAGAAAAATTCATATCGTAAATTAAAAACAATGGATAATTATAAACAATATATAAAAGGTTATTCAATATGAAAAAATTAAACATGCCTGTGTTCTTAATGAACATACCAACGTCTTATTCTACTGACATTTGTAATAATGTTTGGATGGAAGAGTATAATAAAAAAGATATTATTGTGAATAAAGAAAAGGCTATTCGAGAAATCTGGGAACTTTATTCATTCTTATCAAGTCAGTCTTTTGTCTATTTATTGCCTACTCCAGCAAACTGTTCTTTTCAGGACTTAGTATTTGTTGCAAATAATGGAATAGTTCTAGAACATCTCGAGGAACCTATTTTTATAGGAGCAAATTTTAAAGCTAAGAATCGAATAGGTGAAGAAATAATTGGAATGAATTTTTTTAAAAATATGGGCTTTCATGTAGAACAATGTCCATATTTTTTTGAAGGAGAAGCAGAATTAAAGCATCTTTATGATAATGTATATATAGGTGGTTATGGAATTCGTTCTCAAAAAGAGAGTTACTTTTGGATGGAGGAAAAGTTTAATATGAAAATTATTCCTTTAGAATTGACAGATCCTTACAATTATCATTTAGACTGTACAATATTTCCATTAACTAAGGATAAGGTGATAATGGCAGTTGATGCTTTTACAAAAGAAGAGATTAAAAAAGTCGAGAAGGTTTCAGATATAATTCCAATAACAGTTGAACAAGCACATACTGGACTTGCAAATTCCGTTAGAGTTAATAACTATCTTTTGAATGCTTCAGATATAGATTTTCTCTCTAAAAGATCAGAAGACTATCGATTAGAATCATCAAAAAACTTTAGATTAGAACAAATTGCAGGACAAAATGGCATGGAAGTTGTTTATTTTAATATGGAAGAATATATGAAAGGTGGTGGCTTATTGTCCTGCTGTGTGTTACATGTTAATCGTCATTCTTATAATACTGATATTTTATAGTAATTTTATGGCACAAACTATTAAAACTTGGTTACGTGAACAAAGTAAAAATTTCAAGAGTAAAACTATTGAAGAACTTTCATCTGTTTATTGTTTTAGAGATCCCTTAAGACCCATTAAGAATAATCCGGAGATAATATTTGCTCCTGCCGATGGTATAATTATTGATTGTACAAATATACAAACGATAAATGAATCTATATATGGTAAATATGGAAATGTTTGCGTTAAGGATCTTTCATATAATATGATACCTGAAGGTAGTTATTCTATTATCACTATTTTTCTCACTTTTTATGATGTACATGTAGTCAGAATGCCAGTAAGTGGAATTGTTTCTAAATTAGAACTACCTCCAATATTTGTAGAGAATCGTCCTATGTTGGAACTAGAAAATATTCTAATTGATGGAAAATATACAAATATTCGGAAAGAACTTCTTTCTTCATTCGCTTATAATCAGCGTTTTTTGTATAGTATAAAAAATAGTTTCCTTAAAGAGAAGATGTATCTTATTCTTACAGCTGATTATGATATTGATAGTATACTAGATTTTCATGGAAAAAATAATTCTTCATTAAAACAGAATCAGCGTTTAGCTACAATTAGATATGGCAGTATGGTTACTTGTATTGTTCCTTCATCTTGGAATTTGCAATTAGTATGTAAAGAGAACACACACATAGAAGCAGGAATGGATACTTTATTTTATTATGGAAAATGATATAATTAAATCTAAGAAAAAAGTATTATTATATACTCTTCCAATATTGATATCTTCAATATTGGAAGAGGCCATTATCTTATCAGATAGTATATTGCTATCATTTAAAAATCCTATATATCTTTCAACTGTTGGTATTATTGATTCTATTTATTTACTTTTACTGGTTTTAGGTGAATCTCTTAATAATGCATTTCAGAATTATTATGCAAGAAATATAAACAATATAAGTATTATAGGTTCTATATTTAAACCTTCTATATTGATATTTTTTTTCATATCTTTATTATTCTCATTATTAATAATTGTATCCGTCAAATTTTTACCACCTCAATTAATAGGTGTAGAGCATTATGATATATTATATACATGTCGTTGGTATTTGGTCTTTTTAGTTATAGTAACTTATATTTCTCTTTCTTTTAATAGTATTTTAATAGGATTGGGTAAAATAAAAGGACTTGGATATATATCAGTAGTCTCTATTATATCGAATATATTGTTAGGCATCTTCCTTTTATATGTGTGGGACCTAAAAATTAATCCATGTGTAGTTGTTTTAATTTCTTCAATAGTTTCTGAATGTATAGCAATCATTTTAATGATACTTTTGATTTTTAAATCGCAATTATATAAGGAAATATTTAAAGTAAAAACGAAACATTCAAAACGTATTCTTAAAATAATAACAGAGTCATCTATTTATTTATGTGGTTCAGACTTAGTTTTCAATTGTGGGTCTATTTTATTATATATTTTTTGTCTATATAATTTCCCTAATAATATGACAGCGGTATTTACTTTATTAATGGCATATTGGGGAGTTATTCAGGTGCCAGCTGAAAGTTTCTCAGAAACAGCTTTGAATTTATTTTCATATATACATGTAAATAAGTATAAAAACAATTACTATAAAGTAAAATCCAATATACTTACATTAGCAAGTTTGTTAATATTACTTTTCGGTATATTTTTACTTATTTTTGATTATATTGCTTATGATCACAGTATAGTTGAATTAATTGCAATACTGGTTATTATGTTCCTTTCCCTTTTAAATTTGAGGATAGAAATTATTTCTGTGGGGTTATTTGTTAGGCTAAAGACTGATAGTTATTTATTTTCAAAATTAATTTATGGAGTGTCTGTAGTTATCTTAATATCATTTTTTTATTTATTTACAAATATTCATTATATACATATATTTGTATCATTTTTAATTTCAATGTTGATAAGTTTGACTTATTTAAGAGTTAAAGAAAGAAATGTTTGGAAAAATGAGTAACTATTTTAAAGTATAATAGCTATGCATCTTTTTTATAAATGGTAATATAGCTTTTTCAAATTTATATTTTTATACAACATCTATTATCAACATCGTCAAAGTCGTTTTTCTGTCCTACTTCCCACTCACGTTTCTCACTATGGCTGCCACCACCTGCATCACGCAGTTTGCCCTTGCCTGAGAAACGTGAAGTAGGCTTTGTTTGTTGCAGGTATTTTTGCCGTTCAATTTGCTTCATTGGCTGTTTCTTTAACCGTTGAAGATTAAAGTTCTCTTCAGTAAGATTTATAATGATGTGTTGCTTGAAATTGATGGCATAAGTTGCATCTTCCTCCTGACGGATGGTAAAGCCTTCTTCATGCAGTCGGCTTCTGACAGAGGAAACAGTTTCATCATTGAATATCTCACGCAGACGGTTTACAGCATCAGTGTAGTAGTTTGTTCTTTCCGGAGATATATCTACTAAATCTTTCCGGGATACTTTGAAGATTTTGCAGAGCAAATCCCGTTCAGCCTCAGTTGCCGGACTGAACATTTCAACCATGGCTATACGGTTGTTACGGTCAATTGCTTCTGCCATAAATGGTTTTAACGGACGACTTTGGCCATCAAAATAAATGATGCCTTTCTTGATATAGGCACGCTGCTTCCTGATTTTACTGTATATTTCACTTTGGGTAATCTTCGGGTTAAGTGTCAGTAATCTGTCAATATAATCCTCAATCCGATTGAACCGTTCTTCAGGAGTAGTAAAGTCCAGAAGTTCCTCTACAGCCAGCACCCTTGCACCATGAATGACGGTCTTGTTTGCATGATCAACGAGCATATATCCGTATGGTGTATCCTTCTTACCGAAGAACACAATATCAATACCGAACTTCGTTTTCAGTTCCTTCTGCAGTTCCTCCTTGTTGGAACTTACGTCACGGTACTTCTTTAATATACTTCTCAGTTGACGGCAACGTGTCCTTTCCCGATAACCGCTCTTGAAAAGACTTTCTATTTTAGAAAAAGGGATTTCCTTCTGAACCTTACCACCATGCTTGACGAATACATTTCCATCTTTCTGATAAACCTCATAGCCCATGGAAACCATGATTGCCTTGAACTGGGCAAAAGAAGAGAATGTATATTGTTTGGCAGCATCAATATCATCTTCCGTTTTCTTTTTCCTGTCATTCCCAAGAATACGGTCAATGACTTCCTGGGAACGTCTGCGCTCATGGCTGTGCTGAATCTTTCTTCCATCAGGTGCCACTCTCGAAGTGATGATATGAAGATGGGTATTCTCCGTGTCATAATGGGAGTAAACAAGTAATGGCTGACCGGATTCTCCGTATCCCATTTCCTTGAGATACTGGTGTGCAAAATCCAGCAACTCATCTTCAGACATTTCGTGTCCCTTACATGATATGGCTACATGAAACTGAGGTTTCCTGATTCTGCTGTTCTGTGAACTGTACTTCTGGAGATAACCGACCAACTCACTTGGGGTAGGTTTGTGAAATGTTCCGAGTGAATCGAAATTCTGAATCTCGATAAGCCGTGCAACACCTTTCGATACTTTATGTTCATTATATCCTATAGCATGGAAGTTCGTGCTTCCCGGTAATATGGTTGCTATCATATTGAATCCTAATTATCATGGTTTAAGTTACTGAGTAACCGAAATACTTCAAGCTCATTAATCTACGGTTACGCAATAATAATATCTGAAATGATTGAATATCATGTAGTCTGCAATTCAGATTCTGACAGCTTTCTGTGTCAGAGAATCAAGGTCTTTCTTTATTCGGTTCAATGTTTCCTGAGTTTCAAGAATAACCGGCAACAGAACTTCCTGAATATAGCTGGGTGCGAGTAATCCGGCTACCGCAAGCTCATTGGCACGTTTAACCGACTGATTAAGGTTTCCTCCAGCCCAGGAAAGTTCATTCTGATATTTCCGGTAAAACAAACCCAAATCATTCATCAGTTCGAGCTGCCTTTTGGTACTAATATTTGAATATTCTGCCAGTGCCGAGCGTATATAATGGCTCACAGATGAATAGGAGGCAGATTTCTCCTTAAACTGTTGTACTTCCTCCGGTGTCATTCTTACCTTGATGTATTTGGTTCTCTGATTCTTCATACTTGGATACATTGGTGGTTAGGTTTCCCGGACCATCTTTCGCCATGCGAAACAGTGGCCAGCCGCTCCGATGCACCAGCATTCGGCAAGTTACTTTTGTGAGTACGAAACGGAGTTTTGTGGCCACAAAAGTACAACTTGCTTGCTTGCTTGGAAAACTCTGCACGGCAGAACGATGCCTTCCGAGAATGATTATTACACCCAAATTTACCGGAGAAAGCCGTTGCAAACCGAAATCAACAACACAATTCTTTGGAGGCGTATTCCTGTTAACCGTCTGCTGTAGCATCCGATTGTCTTGGAATATCCATATAGCGGAATATTGTTGTATAGAGTCCTAGAACTTATCAAACCAATTTTCGTGTATTCAGAAACAGATGCTATAAGTATTATTCGATTTTAGAACCATAAAAATCGTAGTAATAAGAAAATAATGTTTCGATATATATGGTTGGATAAACCAAAGTCTCAAAGACACACAAGATGTAGTTATATGGAATAGATGGTTATTGTTCTCATAAAACCTATATCCAATATAATATGTAGTCCCGATACCATGATAGCATGGTAAAAGTAACCTGCTTATCTAAGTTATTGGAATCCCAATAAAAGGGAAAATATAATCTTGTAGCTGATTCAGCTGATGAAATGGCTATCGGGAAATCTTATTTTATCTGAACTGTATTGCAGAAACATTCAGACAGAACAACCTCGTTTTCAGAGTCTGGAAATGCTTTGTTATCATGGTGATATAGCACTGATAATCAGTAAAAATTTACTCGAACAACAAGAAAATAGTGTTGCGAAAATTTCTGTATATCATTGATTTTTAGTATATTTATATAATTAATAAGCTCTTATACTCATAAATATTACACATTATGTTTGAACTGCTGTTGATTATATATCTGCTGCCGGTACTTATTATCGGTATGCTACTCCTGAAGTTGGTATTCTGGCTTTTGAAGTTTGCCATACGTCTGGCAGTTTGGTTGATCAAGAAAACTTTCATTCTTATATGGAAGCTTATCATACTTGTCTTTGCTATAATTATAGGCCGTGAAATCATGCCTTGGAATCAACCGGACAAATAGAAAGAACCGTATCAGTAAGTGAAATGATACGGTTCTGATATGAATTGGGATAATTGTTCCCTCTATGTGTCCAATTTAGAATCCCTTACCTTTACTTCTGACATATACTGCTTCTTTTTGAGAATCACAGTTTGTTAATCGGAACTGTACATTACATCCTACGGGTATGTCATTAGGAAGCTGATTGGCAAGTGCTGAAATAACATCATCAACGGTATCAAAACCTATGTCCGTGACTTCGGCAATAACTTCGCCTTTAAAATATGCTCTTCCATATATCATCATCTTTTTTGTAATACGAAACATTTTCTCTGCTGGTGATTCAAAGTTACGAACCAAACTCTGTTTACTGTTTTTATTACTGAAAAATATGAAGTCTATGATTTTTGCATTAAGTTCCCATGCTGGAGTAAAGTCTATTTTTACATAGCCTCTTGTTATATTAAATCCATGGCTATGGTTCATACCGAATGCTACCTCATACATATTTGCTCCACAATCGTTTTGAGCAATGGTTGCCCAGGTATGACGAAACGTATAAAAGCAATAATATTCCTCCTTGGACATTCCCATATCTTGGCATATTCGCCTGATTCCCATATTTATATTGGCATTGAAACTATCGGAATTACTATAACGACTATGAAAATTAAACAGATATTCATCTGTCTGGTCCGTAGACAGATATTTATTAAATGTATCCTGTATAAACGGTTCAATACGAATCTCCATGTATGCTTCATCCCTACGACTATGTCTTGTTTTCGCTCTCTTATATCCTATAATACCATTATTATAATCTTTCTTTTTCAGTTCGTAAAGGTCTATCGTGTTAATACCACCCATGCACAATGAAAGCAGGGCTATATCTCTGCCGAGCTCAGGAAGGGGAGATACCATTTTACTTTGTGGCAGAGGACGATTAAAGAATTCACGACAAGCTTCTGCACTGATTGCTCTTTTCAGTGTATTGTCTGATTTTGGGATTATAATTTTTAGCCATGGATTGTATTTTATACGCAAAATACCACGTTCTTCGTCATTCAATTCTATGATTGCTTTCTTAAAAATCTGTCTGATACAAGTGGGATACATTTCTTTTGCTCTGCTGGTCTTATACAATGTGTCAATCCATTGTGTTAAAACAGAAGTCGTAAGAATGCTAAACATGATTTTGGTAGTACCTATATACCGTTCTAAATGATTGACTGCAAGTTTATAGTTTTTTGCATTACGTTCATGCCCTTCTAATTCCATTTTCGAAATAAACTTTCTCGCATAATCACTGAAGCATGTCTCTTCATCATTTTTGTGAAGGAATTCTATGACATCCTTAAGTTCCCAAAATGTAGCGTCAACACGATTCAGTTTGTCTGTATATTGGCGTATGATTATGGCACAATATTCATTCACTACCGGGTCTGTTAACTCACCATTACTGGTTATATGAGCCGGATCAATAATCTTGTTAGTCTTGATGTAACTTGTTTTGCGCTGATGTGTGACTCTGATGTAAACTGTATAGAATCCATCTGATCTTGGCTTTTTTACCGTTGCTTTGAATGTTGTCATACCTACTATATTTTAATGATAAAACAATGGGGAAAACTTTGGGGTAAACGGGGTAAACATGGCCATTTTTGGGGTAAACATAGAGTAAAACAAATACGTTTATTTGGCTCATTTTTTGCGGTCAAATGTACGAACCGTCTAAGCGCAAATCAGGCTGTAACTACCGTAAAACGGTGAATTACAGCCTGATATAAAAATAATATTTTA
>ULKG01032472.1_pt1 | contig 10934 bp, 6 predicted proteins | sample 1951081 | NCBI WGS metagenome assembly ULKG01 (sample SAMEA4835493, study PRJEB28245) | human gut metagenome | biome: gut microbiome; material: fecal sample | place: Denmark | collected 2008 | reverse complement strand
CAAGGACGGTACAGCCACAAAAAATGAACTGGCATGGAAATTAAACGGCAGTGGCTGGGGAACCGTTTATTCTAAAGATTATGACCCGGAAATTGCAGAAAATGAGCGTGGTGGAGGCACATGGGATAATCAGGCATTTTTCGATTTTAATGGAAAGGTGCTTCCTTCGCTGAATGTATACAAGTGGGTATACACAGGCGCAGTCGGATCGACAAAGGTAAAGCGTGTTGCAAAGACAAGCGTGGTTATGAACTATAAGGAAACCCCACAGCTTCCGGAAACCGTTACGGTTACTTTAAATGATGATAGTACCATGGAGGCTCCAGTGACCTGGAAGCAGGAGGAGGTCGATGCATTAAAGACCGCAACCTATGGAGATTATCAGGTAAGCGGTTCAGTGGATGCCTTTACCTATACAGATAAATTAAGTGGAAAAACGGTTTTAGTTCCGGCAGGAACGTGGACAACCAGCTGCAATGTAACGATTGAAGGAAAAAGCTATATTACAAATGGGGATTTTGAGACTGGAAATGCACAGGGATGGAACCTGATTAATTATCTGGGAGAGGATGTCGGCTATCCAAAGGTGGATAAAAATTCTTCCAATGCACAGAAGGGAATATATTATTATACCGGATGGAGTAAGGAATCTATGGATTTTGCTATCGAGCAGGAAATCACAAAGGAGCAGATTCCGGATGGTGTATATGCGCTGTCTGCATATTATCAGGGAACTGGTATTGCAGAGGTGTCTAAGGATGCAGCTTTGTATGCGGTGATTACTTATAAGGATGGAACTACAAAAACATGCAGTACAGGGATCGAAATCCACAATGTCTGGAAAGACTTCTATCAGGCAACAGTCAATGTGGAACTGGATGCAAATGTAGTTTCGGTTAAAGTGGGAACCAGAATTGCATGTACCGCAAATGAACTCGGCGCATGGGTAGTCTGTGATAATATCACCTTGATTAAATCTGGAGAGCTTGCAAAGAAGGATGACAGCAGCAACGGAGGTACAAGTGGCGGAAATGCAGAAACCACTGTCGTACCGACAGATAAAAAGGACGATTCCCAGAAAAAGGATAATACGGATAAAACAGACAACACTGGAAATACAGAAAATACCGTTAAAAAAGGCACTACTATTTCCAACAGCAAGGCAGCCTATATCGTAACAAATACAGAAAAGAAAACGGTTGTATACAAAGTTGGAAAGACAAAGGAAAAAACGGTAATAATTCCTGCGACGGTAAAAATTGACGGTGTCACCTATAAGGTAACATCTATTGATGCAAAGGCATTTGCCAATAACAAAACCGTGACAACTGTTGTCATTGGAAGCAATATTACAAGCATCGAAAAGGGTGTATTTTCCGGTGCGAAAAAGTTAAAAACGATTACGCTTAAGAGCGGAAAGCTGACAAAAAAATCTGTGAAAAACTGTCTGAAAGGATCAGCAGTTACAACGATTCAATTAAAGGGAAATGCAAAGAAGCAGTATGCAAAATACGTGAAATATTTTACAAAAGCCAATTGCGGCAAAAAGGTAGTTATTAAAAAGTAAGAGACGGAGTATACTATGGAATTCATCAAGGGAGCCGATGTCTCATCGCTGCAGGCGATGGAGGATTACGGTGCAAAATTTTATGATCTCAACGGGAACGAGGCGGATGCACTTGCCATATTGCAGGGGCATGGCGTAAACTATATACGGTTACGGCTGTTTCATCAGCCAACACGGTCGTTCGATGGTGGAGATTACTGCGATCTGCCACATACAGTTCTTATGGCGAAACGGACCAAAGCGCGCGGGCTGGGCTTCCTTTTGGATTTCCATTACAGTGACTTTTGGGCGGACTGGAAGGCACAGACCATTCCGGTGCAGTGGCAGGGAATGTCAGCAGACGAGCTGGAGCACCAGGTTTATGCATACACCTGCGAAGTATTGCAGACGCTGACAGATGCCGGTGCTGCCCCGGATATGGTGCAGATCGGAAATGAAATTGGAAAGGGAATGTTATGGGAATACGGAAGCCTGAAACATCCCCGGCAGCTTGCCATATTTTTAAACGCAGGACTTTCCGCAGTGAGGGCTGTGTGTGAAAAGAACAGGTTACAGATGCGCACGGTGCTGCATGTGGAGTGTGGTGCGGATATGCCGCGCACAGAGCAGTTTTTTACCGAATTATTTGCCAATGGATTGCATACGTTTGACGAGATTGGATTGTCGTATTATCCGTTTTGGGCGGGATCTTATGAACAATTGCGCATCAACATGGAAAACATTGAGCATAAATTTCACAAGCCAGTTATTGTTATGGAAACAGCGTTTCCCTATACAGACGCCTCCCACGATGAAATGCCAAACATTGTGACAGGGCAGCTTACGATGGAAAAGATGGGACTTCCTCCTTCCGTGGAAAACCAAAAAGCCGTGCTTGCGCGTGTGCTTTGTGAGGTGAAAGCTGCGCAAAATGGAAGTGGAGTCTTTTACTGGGAACCGGTGTGGTATTGCAAAAAAGGCGTCGGTGTAGAAAAAGGCCAGGGAAATGAGTGGGAAAATCAGGCATTGTTTGATGAACATGGGAAAGTGCTTTCTAGTATTTGTGCGTTTGAGGAGTGTGTATAGATGAGGAGGCAGGAAATGATTATAGGGATGGATGTATCTTCATATCCGGAAATGAAAGATAAGGGGTATCGGTATTACGATGAAAATGGCACAGAAATTGATGTGCTGGAATATGGGAAAAAGAAAGGATTTAATTATGGGCGGCTGCGGTTGTGGAATGCGCCGCAAAATATACCGGAATCTGGCGGATATTGTGATTTGTTGCAAACGATTGCAATAGCAAAACGGTTAAAAAAGCTGGACATTCCCTATTTGCTGGATTTCCATTATTCTGACTGGTGGGCAGATCCGGAGCACCAGAATATTCCGAAGGCGTGGAAAGATTTGTCCGTGGATGCGATGGCACAGGAGCTTTTTGCATTTACGGAGCAGGCACTTCTTGCCTTAAAAGAAGCGGATGTGTATCCGGATATGATCCAGATTGGCAATGAGATCCGAAATGGAATGCTTTTTCCGGTGGCGAAAGTCCCGAAATGGGAAAATCTTGCAAAACTTGTCAATAGCGGAATAGCAGCAGCGCGCAAGGTGAATGCAGATACAAAACTTATGATCCACTTGGATGAAGGTGCTACATATGCATATTATGAAGAATGGTTTGACCATATGATGGCCCAGGGAATGACAGATTTTGATGTGATCGGATTATCGTACTATCCTTATATTCACGGCAGTTTTTCTGATTTTGAGGATTGTCTGCAGCGCTTGTCACAAAAGTATGGCAAAGAGTTAAATGTTGCAGAGTTTGCGCATCCATTCCGCAGAAGCAAAGGAAGCTTTTTCGGGGAAAAAGAGGAGCAGTGTGCTGGATATCCGGCAAGCCCTGTGGGGCAGCAGGAGAGCCTGCAGCATTTGACACAGCTTATCCAAAGCGTGCCGGCATGTAGCGGATTTTTCTACTGGGAGCCCTTTATGCGCTGTGAGAATAATGACGAAAATGGCTGGGGAACCTTTATGGAACTGATGGATGATGCAGGAAAGCCTGTAATTGCGTTGCAAAAACTGCAGAAATTACAGAAATAGCCCCATTTTCAAGGTGTAAACGATTTCACAAATTGTACGTTTCTATCTAAAAATTCATATCTTAAATACAAACCAAAACGATTCCATGCAAGTGAAAAACTTGCTGGAATCGTTATTTTTTCGGTATATTTCACATAAAATTTAAAACATATTAATTTAATATGAATACAGGGAGATAAAATGGAAATCGTGCAAACGATTTCACGAATAGCCTTTGCTATTGGCATACACACACATATATAATGCAGTCAACATCAACGAGACATTGTGATACTTCAAAGGATGTTCAAACAAGGAGGTGCAGGAATGGAAACAGCAAGAGAAGACATTATTAAGGTCACACACCTGAACAAACAGTTTCTGGTGAACAAACAGCCGATGGAGGTGCTGCATGACATTAATCTGCAGGTAAAAAAAGGAGAATTCATTACCATCGTGGGGCACAGTGGATGCGGAGAAAGTAAAAAAACATCTGGAACTTGTAGGATTGGCAGGACTCGAAAACAGTTATCCAAGCCAGTTGTCCGGCGGTATGTCACAGCGTGCCGCAATTGCCAGAGGGCTGGCAAACAATCCGACGATTCTGTGGCCGCTGGTAAGGCATAGGTTTGCAAAACCGAAGTTAAGGGTTCGAATCCCTCCAGTGTCATTTTAGATATGATTGTATTTTATAAGCCAAACCGTTATACTATGGTTAGTTATATAACAAAGTATTTGTGGAGGCTTTGATGAACAGTACCTTAAAATTGCCGGTCGGAATTGAAAACTTTGAAGAAATTCGGAAATCAGGATTTTACTATGTGGATAAGACGAAGCTCATAGAGCAGCTTTTACAAAATTGGGGGAAAGTAAATCTTTTTACCCGTCCGCGCCGTTTTGGAAAAACACTGAATATGAGTATGCTGCGCGCTTTTTTTGAGACAGGTGCAGATCCGTCTTTATTTGAGGGACTATATATTTCAAAAAATAAAGAAATGTGTGCGGAATATATGGGAAAATATCCGGTGATTTTTCTTTCTTTTAAGGGCGTGGATGGACTGACTTTTGAGGAAGCACAGACCCGTGTTACTACAATTATAAGAACAGAGGCCCGGAGGCACTATGTGTTAAAGAACAGTGATAGGCTGGTTGACGAGGAGATTGCGCAGTTTGCGCAGCTTCTGGCAGGAAAGCCGGATGATCTGACGGATAGTATTCGATTGTTGTCGGAGCTTTTGTACCGGCATTTTGATCAGAAAGTGATTATTATCATAGATGAATATGATGTTCCGTTGGATAAGGCATTTCAGAATGGCTATTACCGGGAAATGGTTGCGCTGATCCGGGGACTTTTCGGGCAGGCATTAAAGACGAATGATTTTTTACGGTTCGCGGTTTTAACGGGGTGTCTGCGGATTTCAAAGGAAAGTATTTTTACAGGACTTAATAATTTTAAGGTGCTTTCCCTTCTGGATGCCAGGTTTGATGAGCAGTTTGGATTTACGGATGATGAAGTAAAAATGCTTCTGGAAGATTATGGACTTTCGTCACATTTTATGGAAACGAAGGAATGGTATGATGGCTATCACTTTGGAAAGGCAGATGTATATTGCCCGTGGGATGTGATCAATTATGTTGAACAGCTGAAATACGATCTGACCGCTGAGCCAGAGGATTTCTGGTCAAATTCCAGCGGAAATGCGATTGTACGTAGATTTATTGACAAAGCAGATACTCGCACAAAGAATGAAATTGAGCGGTTGATCGCAGGAGAATGCATTGAGAAAGAAGTCTCCCAGGAACTCACCTATGACGAGCTGGATAACAAAATTGAAAACCTCTGGAGTGTGCTTTTTACTACCGGTTATCTGACACAGCAGGGGCGCACCGAAAGCGGCAGATATCGTTTGTCGATTCCAAATAAAGAGATAAGGAACCTTTTTATCAAGAAAATCCGGGAGTGGTTTCGTGATGTATCCAGAAATGATGGAAAAACACTTGAAGAATTCTGCAATGCATTTTTAGAGAAAAATCCGGAAAAAATTGAACTGCTTTTTGGCGACTATCTGTGGAATACGATCAGTATAAGGGATACCGCAGTTGCAAAAGAAAAGAAGGAAAACTTTTACCACGGTATTCTGCTGGGGCTTCTCGGTTATAAAGCAAGCTGGCTTACGAAATCCAATGCGGAATCCGGAATCGGCTACAGTGACATCCTTGTGGAAGCACCGGAGAACCGAACCGGAATCGTAATTGAATTAAAGTATGCCGAGGATGGTGATATGGATGCGGCATGCACTGAGGCATTAAAGCAGATCGAAGCGAAAGATTATGTGGCAAAACTCAAGCAGGATGGAATGCGCAATTTCATCAAATATGGGATTGCCTGCTATAAGAAAGATTGTAAAGTGGTGATTGGATAAGTAAATTGGAAAAACCTTGCATTTCCGGAAACGGTGTGTATAATAGAAATGTTATAAAACATAAAACGGGGTGCTCGCACAAGCGGGCTGAGAGTAAGCAAATGCTTTAACCCAGAACCTGATTTGGATAATGCCAACGTAGGGAAACAGAAACGGTGAAAAATCGTTTGCGAGCAGGAATCCAAAACGGGATTCCTGTTTTATTTTGCAGAAAACTGCGTAGGTGATGCAGCTTACGCTGCACTACAAGGAGCACATCGCATGAGAGTTCCGCTTACGCGGAAGCGATGTACGTAGGTGATGCAGCTTACGCTGCACCACAAGCGGCAGATCGGGGGCACCACCTTCGGCCGCTATAGAAAATTAATGCATAATACGATAAGGAGGATGTATATGTATACAGCATTAACAATTGCTGGAAGTGATTCCAGCGGAGGCGCCGGCATCCAGGCAGATATCAAGACCATGACCGCAAACCGCGTGTATGCGATGAGCGCAATTACGGCATTGAACGCCCAGAATACGACCGGCGTAACCGATATTATGGAGGTAACTCCAAAATTCCTGGCAGAGCAGTTGGACAGTATTTTTACGGATATCCATCCGGATGCGATTAAAACCGGAATGGTCGCTTCGAGTGAACTGATCGAAACGATCGCGCAGAAGCTGACCGAGTATCACGCCAAAAATATTGTCGTAGATCCGGTGATGGTAGCCACCAGTGGAGCAAGACTCATCAGTGAGGATGCCATCAGTACCTTAAAGAGTAAATTATTACCTCTTGCAACGGTAATTACGCCAAATATCCCGGAGGCAGAAGTGCTTTTCGGCATGGAAATAAAGAGCGAGCAGGATATGGAAAAAGCCGCAGAAACCATCTGTGATACGTTAGGCTGTTCTGTTTTATTAAAAGGCGGACATCAGTTAAATGATGCCAATGATCTTTTGTTCCAGAAAGGAAAAGAGCCGGTATGGTTCCACGGAAAGCGGATTGACAATCCAAATACACACGGAACCGGCTGTACGCTTTCCTCTGCGATTGCATCAAACCTTGCGAAAGGGAGAGATCTGGAAACTTCCGTAAGATATGCGAAAAATTATATTTCCGGCGCACTTGCCGCCATGCTTGATCTTGGAAAAGGAAGCGGACCTATGAACCATGCATTTGCAATAGAGGGAGAGTACGTGCGATGAATGAAAAAAGAACTTCCGTTTTTTCAAACGGATTGATTTGGTTTGGTGCAGGAGTATCTCTGGCAGAAATTCTGACTGGTACTTATTTTGCACCGCTTGGTTTTGGAAAAGCAATGGCAGCAATTTTGCTGGGTCATCTGATCGGCGGGCTGATGATGTTTGCCGCTGGAATGATTGGCGCAAAAGAGCGTAAGAGTGCTATGGAAACCGTAAAAATGAGTTTTGGTGAGCGGGGAAGCCTGCTGTTTGCGATATTAAATGTATTGCAGCTTGTAGGATGGACCGCAATCATGATTTACGATGGCGCGCTCGCAGCGGATGGTGTTTTTCGTACCGGCATCTGGGTTTGGGCGATTATCATAGGTGTTTTGATTGTGGTATGGATTTTTATCGGACTTACGAATCTGGGAAAGCTCAATACCGTAGCCATGACCGCGCTTTTTATTTTGTCCTTAGTGCTTTTTAAGGTGATCTTTTTTGGTTCCGGAAGCATGGCTGCAATTGTAGATGATGGAAGCCTGACGTTTGGCGCAGCCGTAGAGCTTGCCGTAGCCATGCCACTTTCGTGGCTGCCGCTGATCAGCGATTATACCAGAGAAGCCGAAAAGCCGTTTACAGCAACGCTTGTCAGCGTTGTGGTTTACAGTCTTGTCAGCATTTTTATGTATATGATCGGTATGGGGGCTGCCATCTTTACCGGCGAGTATGACATTGCGCAGATTATGTTAAAAACAGGATTTGGTGTTGTGGGACTTTTGATTATTGTATTTTCCACCGTTACGACAACGTTTCTAGATGCCTATTCAGCAGGTGTTTCGAGCGTTTCCATTTCTTCCAGAATCAAGGAGAAATGGGCAGCGATTGTGGTTACGGTGATCGGAACGGTTGCAGCGATTGTTTATCCGATGGATAACATTACCAATTTCCTGTATCTGATCGGATCTGTTTTTGCTCCAATGATTGCCGTTCAGGTCGCAGATTACTTTTTATTAAAAAAGGCCGATGCCGAAAAATCGGCATTTCAGTGGCGGAACCTGATCGTGTGGCTGATCGGTTTTGTTATTTATCGTGTGCTGATGCATGTGGATACACCGGTTGGAAATACACTGCCGGATATGGTGATTACGGTGATTCTTTGTGTGGTTGTGGGAAAGGCTGCAGAGACGGTCAAAGCAAAATAGAAGTTCTGTTTTGAGAGCCAACGTTTTTGACGAGGATGTCAAGCGACCGGAAAATTTTGTACTATTGGTGCTTGACAGTGGAAGGTTTGGGATTGACGGGTGCGTCAATGTGCTGCGCGGGCTGTTTGGATAAAATCAGACGATAAAGTAATAATTTAAAATGTGGGCATCCGTGCACACCAAGCGATATCCTCCTTTTGGTACAATTGTACTATAAAATAAAAGGAGGATATTTGCTTATGAAGAAAAAACTGAGTGCGCTTTTTATGGTATTTGCAATGGTACTGAGCCTATTTTCCGGGCTTGGTGTAAATACGGTATGGGCAGATGATAATGAGGGTGGGGGCACAGACAATGTCATTACTGGTCTGGCGGCGAAGGACTGGTTTGATTATGATGACGAAGGACAGGTCACAAAGCCGAAGGATCAGGCAGAGTGGTCGAAAGAACTGTGGTCTGCAGTAGATGGATTGATACTGTTGGTGCAAAAACTTGAAAATGGGGTAACAACGGGAAGTGCAATCAACGCAGATGCACTTACACTGGCGTATTGCGGAGACGAAGATAAGCCGGATAATAATTTACAGACAGGGAATGTGGGATCAGTTTCACCTGTGGATTATAATAATGATTATGTGCAACTGAAATTCACAAAGACCGGATGGTATAAGCTTTATCAGACAGCGGATGCATCGGATGCAATTGTGATCAATGTTGGCTATAAAGAACTTGGTTTTTATACAACAGAGACAAAGACACCGGAGAGCGCAATGGAATCCGCCGCTTTGTATACATTTACACCACAGGACTCCAATAGTATTTATTTGATTACCAACGTGCCGGATGACGTTACGTGGGATGGCAGCCTGAAGTGGGAAGTAAATGCGAATGGAAAAAATATTGATGAGAGTCAGCAGGGACGATATTTTGAGAAAACTCTAATAACAGGAACGGAAAGCAGCAAAGATAAGACTTATAAAATCACATTAAAAAAGGGTACGTTTGACTGGATGGATATTCGTGTGAAAGCAACCGGAACCATTGGTGAGAACGGTTCTGAACCGTGGACTCCGGAAGAAGGAATAACGATCCATTATGACGGTAATGTGGTAGGATTCAGCGCAACGCAGGAATTTGACTGGAATGATGCTGCAGGCTGTCCGGTTGTCAGACCTGATGCGACGTACAGAAAAGAATGCTGGGCAGATTTCAGTCATTCGGCACCTTATCAGTTTGCAGAAGTTAATGAGAACGGAGAGGTAGAAAAAACATATACCAAGGATCAGCTTACGATTGAACCGATGGCCGATGGAACCGGAGATGCATATCTTCTGCAGGACAAGAAGGTTATCAGAATTAAATTTAATGGCGTTGGTACCTATAAAGTATATGCAAAAGACGATCCGGCTGATTATGTAATGATTTCGGCAGATTTTAATAAGGTTGGATTGTATACCTCACAGACGGTGAGCGTAGATACAGCATGTGATTCCGAATCCACTTTGTGGAGAGATGAATGTAATGAATTGTATGTGATTCCGCATGGTTTGGATGATGGTGTGACACCAACATACAATTTCTCTGTAATTCCGGCAGATTCGGATCAGCCGATTGCATATGATGGTTATTATACCGTAGAAGATTTACAGAATGGAAATCACAAGATTGTAATTAACAAGGATAAGAATGAAAACTTCACGGTTTTAGTTACGATGGAGTGGACGGAGAATGGAAATACAGAGATTGCAGAAGCTTCTGTTTGGTCAGAGAACAGAGGTCAGGAAGCTGATGAAACAGGATTCGTAGCTAAAGCGGATGTTGACAGAGAAAACCCACAAGTTCCGACAGATGTCAACTGGTATTCCGGCGTTGGTGCATATTATACGGATGATGTATGCATTGTATTTGCAGATATCGATGACGAAGGAAAGATAACTTATGTGACAGCAGATCAGTTATCGCTCATCGATGAGAATGGAAAATCGGTTGGAAGCATTAAGGCGAATGCAAAGAATCCTAATTTCTGTGATCTGGAATTCCCGGAGACCGGAAATTATAAAGTAGTAAAGAAGACAGATCCAAAAGCTGTTGTTAATCTGAAGGTGTATTATCGAGAGGTTGCATTTTATAAGAACACAACAGTTTCGAAAGATTCTTATCTGTCTTCGGTTAAAACAGACTCTGACAACCAGGTATTTTACATGGTAGAGAATCAGGGAGAAGATTACATCATAAAGAATGTTGAGCTACATGCTGGAATCTATGAGGATGGAAAAGAAGAACCTACATACTTTACAGACAGTACAAAGTATTTTACTTATGAAGTGGTAAATGCCAGTGAACCATATGTTTATAAGATTACATTAGGGGCAAAGGCAGATTTTCCGGAAGAATTCTTTATCGAAGTAAAGGCGCAGATTCAGGATGCGTATGGCACTTACGATACAGATGGATATGTATGGATTTATACCGATAAAGACAGCAGCGACAGTGGAAACACAGGTG
>ULKG01013637.1_pt1 | contig 11131 bp, 9 predicted proteins | sample 1951081 | NCBI WGS metagenome assembly ULKG01 (sample SAMEA4835493, study PRJEB28245) | human gut metagenome | biome: gut microbiome; material: fecal sample | place: Denmark | collected 2008 | reverse complement strand
AAAAAGAAAGTATGAATGTGCTAAATTAGAAAGACTATTGTTTACCCTATATGCATCAGCAATGGGGGTTATACTAGATTGTTATGATGCAGATATTTTCCCAGAATATTATGATGGAGTTAGGCATGATATACATATTAGATTGGAAGGAATATCTAGAGCATATTATAGCACACCAGGAACAAAGAATGAATTGTATGATAAAGAAATTGAAGCGGTTTTGGGTAACGTATGGAAAACAAGCGTGGATATGTTGCGAGAAGCCGGAAAAAAACAAGGAATAGTAATCCCGGAAAATGCATATAATGGTAGTGGGTCTGATTATATGCATCGGTTATTCTGCAAGTTAAAAAAAGTAGATAGAGATATTTTTAAAAAATTTGATATTTTCATAAATGAAGTGGGGGAAATTTTAAAGAAAAAGGGAGATTCAGAAGAAAGTGTTCTGTACCTGAAAAGACTTTGTAAACGGTCTATTTATAACGGTGCAAAAATTAGAAAAAATGATGGTTTAGACTATTCCATTATAACATGTTTGGCGAAGGAAAATGTTGTTAATGAAACAAATAGTACTATTGATTTAAATAATACTTTTTCATTAACATTTGATACCAATTTATATAGATTTTCAAAGGAGAATAGTGTCTTGTATAAGAAACAAATTTATGATGAATTATTAAATAAAACTATTTAGTTCAAGGAAAATAGAACAATATCATGATATTTCCAAGCCAGAGGAAAAATAACAGGACGGTCAGAGTGTTGAAAACACCAAAGACAGACAGCAGTTCCCGCAAAGTATACATTCCAAGATCTGTTGCACAGTGTCTGGTGGAACTGAAAGCGAAACAGGATGAGATCAAGGAAGCCCTGGGAAATGAATATCAGGATTATAATCTGGTAATGGCAACTACCTTTGGACTTCCCATCGGAGACAGCTATCTTCGGAATAAGATGCAGGACATTATAGATGAACTTGGATTGCCGGATGTGGTATTTCACAGCCTGCGTCATACAAGTGTAACCTACAAGCTGAAACTGAGTGGCGGAGATATCAAGGCCGTCCAGGGAGATTCCGGTCATGCATAGGCGGATATGGTAACAGAGGTATATGGCCACATTATAGATGAGGACAGAAGAAAGAATGCAGAAATGATGGAGAATGCCTTTTATAATAAGGAAAATCTCAATCCACAGATGAAAGGATCTGAGGAAAGTGGTAATACGATTGCAGTACCAGATGGAGTAGATGCAGAACTACTGATGAAGGTACTTGGTAACCCTGAGATGGCTGCACTGTTTACATCATTGGCAAAGACAATGAAGGTATAATTAGGAAGAAAGACGATATTGTGTAGATTGAAATCTATGCAGTATCGTTTTTTATTTAATAAGAGAATTATTATGCTATTTGCAATGATAGTGATATAATTTACTTTGAAAGAGTGTTGTTTTGATTTTTGCCTTAGATGCTTCAGTGGTAAAGAAATACGTGAAAGATAATGTTACTCCTTTGTTTGACTGGGGAACGTATTATAAGAAAGAAGGACAATTGATAATATCTATTTCAGTACAGGAACATCACTCATTTATCGATATATTAGAAAAATATCGTGTGAGTTTTTAATGGATTTCTATATTTTTTGAATAGTAAATTGGAATTACGGGAGGGAAATATAATGATTCCAGAGACATCTGTAAATTGGAGAGCATTTGAATATAAGTTTTCGGATAATCCGCAAAGAGCATTTGAAAATTTAACATATTATTTGTTTTGTAATGAATATGGACAGAAAAATGGAATATTTAGATATTTTAATCAACCACATATTGAAACAAATCCTATTCAAGTAGGAGATAAACTTATAGGGTTTCAGGCTAAATATTATGCAGAGAGTGTTGCTATGTCGAGTAAAGAAGAGGACTTGCGAAAAGCGGTAGAAGGCGCTTCGAAAGCCTATCCCGGTATTACGACTCTTTACTTTTATATTAGTCGTGAGTTTTCACCAAGTTCAGAGAAAGATAAAGTGAAACCGGCATATCAGACAAATATTGAAAATATTGCGAAAGGGTTAGGTATAACAATTGAATGGAAAGGTCTTAGTAATATTGAAGCCCAGCTTATGCAAGATAAGAGACTTACTATTTGTAGAAATGTTTTTTTTCAAGTGGATTCTGCAGTGCAAGAGTGTTGTGAAAGTCTTAAAAGGCATAAAGAAGATATATTTAACCATATCAGGACAGAAGTATTTTACAAAGATAAAACGATTGCTTTGGATAACAATAATTTCAATAAGGATAGTTTTTTGAAGTCTAATAATCAGATCTTAGTTATTGATGGTGAGGCTGGTACAGGAAAATCTGCTCTCATTAAAAAAGATTTAGTGAGTATTGATAATGATACAATTGTTTTAGCATTTAGATGTACAGATATGGATGTTTCTGATAAGAGAAATTTCTTAATGACATATGGATCACTTGTAATAGATGAAGTGCTAAAAGTGTATGAGGAGATAGAGACTCGTATTTTATATATTGATGCAGTTGAAAAATATTTTATTTTAGAAAATCAGAACACATTTGAAGATTTACTCCAAATGTTTATTGATAGTGGTTGGAAATTAATTCTTACCATTAGAACTGCATATATGGAATCGTTTTGTAATTTGCTACTAAATTCCGTAAGTGTACAATCGTATCATGTTAATCCTATTAGTAAAGATTTGCTTTATGAATTGTCTGTAAAATTTGGATTTGTATTGCCAAGTGATAAGAAATTGATAGATATGCTTCGCGCACCATTTTATCTAGGACTATATTTGACACTTGATAATATAGAGGATGCAGAGTTATCAGCTTTGAATAGAGAGGCATTCGAAGAAAAAATATGGGATGAAATAATTCGAAATAATAAGATGCGTAAAAACAACTTACCAACGAGAAGAGAAGATGCATTAGTATTCATAACAAAGGAAATGCTTAAAAATGAAAGCTATTCATATATGATAAAATCTGGAGATGATTATGATGCACTTTTTGAATTGGAACAGACTGGTGTGATAATACAATCCGAAGATGCTAAAACATATTACCATGGACATGATGTGTTTGAAGAATTAGTAGTCAATCATATCTTTACAGAACAGTATAAAAATAATATTGCTGAAAAAGATTTTTTTGAACAATTTGGGACATCATTACGCATTAGGAAGCTGTTCCGCGGATGGTTAACGGATTTTGCGACTATAGAAGAACATCAGAGTTTTATATATGAAATGCTTGAGTGTAAGGATATCAATATAATATGGAAAGATGAAATTTTATTAACAATTATTAGTACAGAAAAACTGAGAGCCTGCTATAATAAAATCACTTTAAGTATGGCTGAAAATAATTATGCCCTATTAAAGAAAACTATCTTTTTAATTAATACATGTTGTCGTGTTGCAGAACATGCAGAAGTATCTTTAAATAAGGGAAATATGTGGCCTTTAAGATTTTCAAAACCATCAGGATATGCATGGGCGTCGATTTTAAATTTCATTAATGATAATAAAGATAAAATAATCTGGGATCAGGAATTGGTAACATGCGTTGTTGAAATTTTGGATTCTTGGACTAAGGTATCGGAAAGTCAGAGAACGGAGAATACGGGGGTAAGTGGTAATGTTGCTTTGTATTTATTTGAAGAAATATCAGCAAGTAAAGAGTTTCGATATGAAATAAAGAAAGATTTTATTGAAAAACTGAAAGATATTTTGCTGAATTCAGCTTGGATGATAAAAGATCAATTGTGTAATATATTTCAGACTGTTATTGCTGGAATAAATGATGAGGAAGAGCCCATTGATTCTATTGGCAGAAGAAGGAGAAAACCTGATGCACCAAAGTTGTATATTGATTTAGCAGAAAAAGCTATCTCTGACATATATCATTATGGTAAAGTTCCGTATGCTATGCCTGAGATGACACTTGAACTGATGAAAAAATTGTGGCTTAGACCTGATGGAATGCCTATATACTATAATTTTATAGAAATGGATGGTTACTTTGGACTTAATGAACATATGTCATATGATTACTATCCTGCGAGTGCATTTAAAACACCAATATGGGGGTTACTACAAGCTAATCAGATGTTGGCGACAGAGTTTGTTATAGATTTTTGTAACAAAGCAGGAGATGCGTATAAAAAATCACATTTAAATTTAGATTATAGAGAATGCCTTGATATTATTATTTGTGTGGGCGGGCAGTCGGTAACTCAGACGGCATCAACTCGGTTATGGCAAATGTATAGGGGAAGCCATGTGGGTCCAAATCTTCTGGTTAGCCTTTTGATGGGATTTGAAAGATGGTTACTTAATATTGTAAAAATATCTCCAACTAATACGGTTGAGGAGTATTGTCAATATATATTAAGTAAGTCAAAAAATGTAATGTTAACCGCAATAATTGTTAGTATTGCGGAAGCTTATCCGGAGAAAATGTTGGATATTGTTTGTGATTTAATTAAGACAAAGGAGATTTTTCACTTAGATTCCATTCGGTTTAGTGCTGAACGTACGACCTCATTTGCTTTGCTTAAGAACGATTTATTTACCAATGAGAGAAAAGAGAGTAATGAACTTACGCATAGAAAAATCAGATTGGAAGATGTGATTTTAAAATATCAGACTGATCGATTAGAATTATCTGAAGAAGATTTTGCGAAACAGAGAGAAAAAATCCTTGTAGCCATTGATGAAGCAACAGTAGATATAGATACATGGCAGACTGAGGATAAGTATGCTTATTACAAAATGGATTTACGCCGCTATAAAGAGGTGACGGATGTTAATATCGATAATGAAGGTCATGCAGTATATACTATAGCACCTGCGTTTACGGAGGATATGAAGGTATTAAGCAAAGAAAGCCAAGAAGCCAGCGATTTCTACTTTAAATATGCAGATTTACAATGTTGGAGTAATTATAAGTTTAACCACAATGAGAAGTTCATGAAATATACGAAGTACTCTGACACTAATGTGATTTGTAAAGAATTAGGAGAGGTATGGGAATTGCTATGCAAAACGCATGCGGATGATAGCATAAATAACGATGATAAATGGTTGGCTATTCATAAATATGTATCAATAGCTTCGTATACAAGCGCAGTGTTACTGAGAGATTACTTCGGTAAGTTAGAACAAAAAGAACAAGAATTATGTAAGCAAATCGTTTTTAGTTTGGGAAAAATGTTTACAGAAGCATCAAGATATGAAGTTGTTCAAGCTGGAAATGGAGTAGAAGCAATCATAGTGGGGCTAATTACTTTAATAAGTGAAGATAATCGTCATTTAATAAGTGGAGATAATCCGTTGTATTTGTTACTGAAATTGATTCTTATAGATTGGAGTGATGATAGTTGTATAATAAATCAGATATCAAGCAATATATGGGATTATGAAAAACAATATGGTTGGCAATTCTTGTATGCATTCTCGTTTATTGCAGAACAATATGAAAAAGAAATCAAAAAAAATAGGGATATTTCAATAAATGATTTTTTTGAAAAGAACAAGAAACTGATAAAGCAAGCATTAGACAAAGAAGTAAGTAATTATTCTGATATTGATTTTAATCAATTAAGTATACCTATTATGTTTGTGATTATTTTAATGATTCCGTTTAAGATTAAAGAAGCATCATTAGTTGCGGAGTTGACAAAAGATATCGCAATGAAGATTACTTTTGACGATAAGGATTCTGTACAAGAAAAATATGGAAATATATATGGATACATATTTAATTACACAATGTGGTTTGCAGATGTTTTATTACATTGTGATAATCAATATCGAACTATGCTTGTTAATTCATTTTTAGAGAGGGCAGATTTTGTTGGGAATGATAATGTAGAGCATTTGCTGAAATGGCTTATTCAGGAACAAGAAATTCACGGTAAGGTAAGTGAATTTTGGAGTGTATGGGAGACCCTGAAACCGCGAATGCTTGAATTGAGTCATGAAAAGGATCGATACTATTATACAGATTATAATGGTCCGATAGGTAAAGATAGGGTCATCACTAGTTATTTATTTGCTAATTCTGAATGGAGGGAAAATATTTATAGATGCACATTGCTTTCTGAAGAAAGAATGGATTTTTTTGATGATTTTATTGCACATACGGGCAGTTTTAAGGCAGTGCTTTACTCTATGGCTAGATTACTTAATACGGTAGGCAAGGAACCATATTTTGAGAAAGGAATTCAGTGGATATATAATTTAATTCAAAAAGATCCAGAATGTAGAACAAAGCTTTATATGAATACATTATATTATTTAGAAGAGTATGTTGGAAATTATGTTGCTTCTCATCGAAATGATTTTAGGGTAGATATAGTTCAAGCACAGAGAACACAAGCTGTACTAGAGTATATGGTTAGTCAAGGTTCACATATAGCTTTTTTTATCAGGGAAGAAATTTGACGTACATTATCTATTATGGTATCGAAGGCAGGTATGAATAAATTTGTGTCACCGGTGGTGACACAAATTGAAATATTATCAGATGAGCTATGTGCATTGATGAAGAACTGATGAAGGCAAATCATGGGGCATTGATTACATCAATGAAAAAGGATTGGATGTGATACGGTAGCACGCACAGGATTTTATAGCAAAGCGTGAAGCTCCGGCATTTATCCCGAATGATGGAAAGCAGACACCGACAAAGGGACATCCGGTATTTATTGCGCAGCATGCAACCGCAACATGTTGTCGTGAGTGTATCAGGAAATGGCATAAGATGCAGCCAGAAAGAGAATTAAGTCAGGTGCAGCAGGATTACCTAGTGGATGTAATTATGACATGGATTGAGAAAGAACTTGCCAGAGCAAAGGAGAACTGATTTGAATATACAGATATTTGGAACTAAGAAATGTAATGATACAAAAAAGGCAGAACGCTTTTTTAAGGAGCGAGGCATTAAGTATCAGTTTATTGATATGAAAGAAAAAGGCATGAGCAAGGGCGAATTTAACTCTGTCGCTCAGGATAATGGCGGTCTGAATAATATGATCAACTGGGATGGCAAAGACAAGGATCTTCTTGCTCTTATCAAGTATATTGCGGATGAAGACAAGTTGGATAAAGTGTTGGAGAATCCACAGATAATTAAAACACCAGTAGTAAGGAATGGAAAGCAGTCAACACTGGGATATCAGCCGGATGTATGGAAAGGATGGAACTAACAATATATGAAGACAGCAATTATTTATGCATCAGTGCATCATGGAAATACAAAGAAAATTATTGATGAAATTGCCAAGACAAATGAAGTTGATCTGATAGATGCTACACAGGTAACAGAAAAAGATTTATCTGGCTATGACCTGATAGGATTTGCGTCAGGAGTTTATTACGGAAAATTTCATCAGTCTGTACTTAAATTTGCATCTGTCCATCTGATAGAGAATAAAAACATTTTTCTGATGTGTACTTATGGTGGAAGTGAGGCATTCAAATCTATGGAAAGCATTATTGAGGATAAGCATGATAATCTGGTGGGAAGGTTTTCGTGCAAGGGCTTTGATACATTTGGACCATTTAAACTGATTGGTGGTGTTGCCAAAGGACATCCGGATGATAGGGATCTTGCAGCGGCAGTTGAGTTTTATAAGAAACTGATTGCAGGTGGTGTGGTGAACGAGTAAAGCGTAAAACGAAGGAGGTGCCATATGCCATTTAAGATTGTCCGAAATGATATTACAAAAGTAAAGGCGGATGCTATTGTCAATACTGCTAATCCAAATCCGATATGTGCAAGTGGTACGGATCTGGCAATCTATGAGGCGGCCGGAAAGAAACAACTCCTTGCAGAGCGTCAAAAGATTGGCAAAATCGCGAGAGGAGATGTTGCTGTTACCGGAGCATATCAGCTACAGGCAAAATATATCATACATACTGTAGGTCCTGTATGGGAAGATGGCAAGCAGCATGAGTTTGATATTCTGGAGAGTTGTTACAGAAAATCCTTGCAGAAAGCTGTTGAATTGAAATGTGAGAGCATTGCTTTTCCTTTGATTTCAACCGGAGTGTATGGTTTTCCAAAGGATAAGGCATTACAGATAGCAGTATCTGTATTCAGTGAGTTTCTTACAGAAAATGAAATGCAGATCATTCTTGTGGTGTTTGACAAGAAGTCATTTCAGTTATCCGGCCAGATAGTTGGAGAGATAGATTCGTATATAGATGCCAATTATGTCAGGGAAAGTAATAAGAAGGAATATCCGGTAGGAAACAGAGGGCGGGTCAGAAGCAGACATATACCAGAAGAAGAACTATATGAGCAAATGCTTCGCAGTGAGGATGCTGAGGAAAGTTACATATTCGATGAAGAATCGGATGCTGATGTCAGGTTGACGGAACCCTATATGCTGTCAGCTGACATGTCCTTGGAAGAGCAGCTTGCAAATATGGGGGCATCTTTTCACGAAAAGCTGTTTGAATTGATTGCAACAGCAGGAGTTGATAATAAGGATGTATGGAAAAATGCAAACCTTGACAGGAAGCATTTCTCAAAAATTCAGTGTGATGAAAATTATCATCCAAAGAAAAAGACTGTCATGGCACTATGTATTTCACTGCATCTCGACTTGGAGCAGTCAAAAGATTTGATGGCTAGAGCAGACTGGGCATTCAGTCCGAGCAGTAAGTTTGACCTGATTGTGCAGAAGGCAATTATTGATAAGCAGTATGATATCATGCAGTTGAATGTGACACTGTTCAAGTATACAAATGAAATATTGGGAGTGTAGAATATATGTGGGATAATATTTATCAGCCTGATCAGACAGGAAGTGAAGGCGGATTGATAATTTCAGATGAAGAATACAAGGATTCATGCCGGATAACTTTGGAAAAGTGTGAAAGATATTATGCCATCACATGTGGCATTTATGGCGGAATGATGCATACTGTTTTCTGCAACAGTACACAATATCAGGAAACTTATAATAATATGAAAAAGGATTTACAGGAATTTATTGATAAAAATACTTCTGATGAAGAAGAAATTGAGTTTTATGATTGGTTTACAAGTAAATATTGACTTTGTGATGCCGGTACGGATTAGTACCGGTATTTTCTTTGCCTTAAAGTGTCGCCTATTCAGCGACCACCTCAAAGTGCCTTCGGGATATACTCATATTGTAACAAGAAAAGAGATAATACCGGATGCTTTCCGGAGACTGGAGGCAGATATGTACGGAGCAATTTTAGGAGATATCATAGGAAGTCCGTTTGAATTTGACAGGGGAGATAAGACAAAGAAATTTGAATTTTTCACAAGAGGCTGCGGTTTTACAGATGATTCGGTCATGACCATAGCTGTGGCAGAGGCATTGATTGCAGTAGGTCCTGATGCAGACGAAAAAGAGATAGAGGATGCCGTAGTTGCAAATATGCAGGACTGGGGAAGGCGATATCCGAATGCTGGCTATGGTGGAAAATTCTGGCATTGGCTAAGGGATAATAAGCCAAAACCATACGGAAGTTATGGCAACGGATCCGCAATGAGAGTATCAGCGGCAGGCTGGTTATATCATACGATTGAAAGAACGCGAGAGGTCGCAAGGTGGACGGCAGCAGTCACACACAACCATCCGGAAGGAATCAAAGGAGCAGAAGCAACAGCAAGCTGTATATTTCTTGCCAGAAGCGGAGCGTCCAAGGAAGATATGAGGGATTACGTGGAGCAGGAATTTCATTATGACCTGAGCAGGACATTGAATGAAATCCGTCCGTATTATCACCATGTTGAGAGCTGTCAGCAGACAGTGCCGGAAGCAATCACCGCTTTTCTGGAGGCGGAAGATTTTGAGGATGCTGTAAGAAATGCTGTTTCGCTGGGCGGGGATACAGATACTCTTGCGGCAATAACAGGAAGCATAGCCAAGGCTTTCTTTGGAATACCGGCAGTTCTGAAAGCTGAATGCCGGAACAGGATAGATCCGGAAATGAACAGGGTGCTGGATGCATTTGATGAAGTGCTTGGAAGAAATAACCTGGAAGCAGATGAGTCATTAAGTGGTAATGATCTGATAGAAAATGCCATAAGTAATCTTTATGAAAATCAGAATCATGAGAGTTTTATAGATGTGATCACAGCAGTATGTTTTCGCATAATGAACGATGGACAGGGATGGGTGCCGTTTGTAACAGTAAGCGGAGAAATGTTTCCTAATCTTGATGTGAACACCTTGCAGGAAGGAGACAGGCTGACGTTGAACCAGGAAGTAAGACTTCGCATGGATACCGTGGCAGCAGAGGATGGAATAGAATGGCTGTATATCTTTACTAATGAGGAAGAAAGCCATAAAAAGCCGGTTCCGAATGTTGTGATGGAAATTCCGTTCAGACAGATTTTAGAAATTGGATTGCATAATGATAAGGTTGCCGGAGTTGTGATCAATCCTTTCGGCAAATATTTTAAAGCAGATAAAAAAGTCATTGAATGTATATTTGATGCGTGCAGACAGAATATGGAGGGCGAAGCATTATGGAAAGAACAATCAGAGTAACTGGTAAGGGAAAACTATCTGTAAAACCGGATATGATACGACTCAGAATCAATATAGAGGGGATGTATGAAGAATATGATGAAACATTGCGGAAATCATCCGATTGTGTGGAAATCCTAAAGGATCTTATTGAAAAACTGGGATATGAGAGAAAAGAGCTGAAAACACTATATTTCAACATTGATACTGAATACGAGAGCTATCAGGCGAGAGATAAAAGCTGGAAGAGAAGATTCAAAGGATATAAATATGTGCACCGTATGAAGCTGGAGTTCCCACCAGCAGATAATAAGAGACTTGGAAAAATATTATATGCTCTGGCACATTGTTCTGTATCTCCGGAATTTACTATCGAATATACAGTTGCAGATACGGAGAAAGCAAAGAATGAGCTGCTTGGTGCAGCAGTAAAGGATTCCCAGGCAAAGGCATTAGAATTGACGAGGAAAACAAAATGCGCGATTTCTGGGATAGAACTGCTGAAGCCTGAAAAGATATACGGTATAGTGTTTATTGAAGAGTGTTAAAAACAAAGGCATAGAACCCGTAATGGGGCTATGC
>ULKG01014421.1_pt1 | contig 11222 bp, 16 predicted proteins | sample 1951081 | NCBI WGS metagenome assembly ULKG01 (sample SAMEA4835493, study PRJEB28245) | human gut metagenome | biome: gut microbiome; material: fecal sample | place: Denmark | collected 2008 | reverse complement strand
CTTGGAAGTGGTGGATACACCGTTGCAAAACTTTTAGCAGAACGTCTTGGAATCAAGTTATATGATAAAGAACTTTTGGCACAGGCAGCAAAAGATTCTGGTTTTTGCGAAGAAATTTTCGAAAATCATGATGAACGTCCAACCAACAGTTTTCTGTATTCCTTAGTAATGGATACATATACCGGCGGAAATTATTCTGCAGCACCGTTTTTGGATATGCCGCTTAATCACAAAGTATTTTTAGCACAATTTGATACCATAAAAAAGATTGCATCCGAGGAGTCCTGTGTAATTGTAGGCCGCTGTGCAGATTACGCACTGGCTTCTAATCCGGACTGTCTGAGCATCTTTGTACATGCAGATATGGACGATCGTATCAAGCGTGTCAGCAAACGTGAGGATGTCACGGAATCAAAAGCCAAAGATATGATCCAGAAAAGAGATAAGCAGCGTTCCAGCTATTATAATTATTACACCTGTAAGAAATGGGGAGACTCCAGAAGCTATGATCTGACACTTAACACAAGTAAGATCACACTGGAGGCGTGTGTCGACATTATTCTGGATTTTCGAAAGAAAATGGAACAGAAGAAATAAAGCAATTCCGCTCTGAAAAAAGGAACCGGTCTTAAGGTCCGGTTCCTTTTCTTGTATACTTTAAAAATCTATTGAAAATATTAAGAGGAATGAAATCCATGCGATTTGTAATACAACGTGTCACTGAAGCAACATGTGAAGTTGATCAAAAAATTACCGGACAGATAACAAACGGCTTTTGCGTCCTGATCGGAATTGCAGAAACCGATACCAAAAACATTGCCGATAAAATGATTCGAAAACTCCTTGGGATGCGCATCTTCGGTGATGAAAACGGAAAAACAAACCTGTCTTTACATGATATCGAAGGCTCCCTGTTATTAATATCACAGTTTACATTATATGCGGACTGCCGGAAGGGAAACCGTCCATCTTTTATCAAAGCCGGAAATCCGGAACTTGCAAACAATCTCTACGAATATATTATTGCAAAATGCAAAGGAGAAATTCCGGATGTACAAACCGGAATCTTTGGTGCAGATATGAAAATTTCTCTGGTAAACGACGGGCCTTTTACCATATTGCTGGATTCTGAAGATCTTGCATAATGGCTTGCAAAGGCATACGCGGAGTGATATCCTGATTTTATCAGGAGAACTATTCGTTAAACTGGTATCAATGTTTATTGAAAGCGTAGGGTGACCGGAGCGGTAGTTTATAGCGTGTGACATCAATTATGCCAAAACGGAACACGCTGTTCATAAACTATTTAATAAATACGAAGTTTAACGAAAGCGGGGCGGTAGTTCGGACTCTGCCCGCGTCAATTAAATTATGTCAATTCTTCAATGCGTAGCCAAAAGGTTGCGTTTTTTTATTTTCCTAAATTCCCTAGGAAGTCTCACGCGTAGCCGAAAGGTAGCGCGCTAAACAAGTCCCCCTTGTGTGTAATTAATCTTTTTATTTCTGCGTTACTTTTCGGTGGTTACCGTGAAAGTAACGTTTTTTGTTGCCCCTTGTAGCGTACTGGATGGCAAACTACAGAAAGGCGTGTTGCTTACTTGACAATAGCAACACTTTGGGGTCACTTTTTGGAAGGTGCATATAATCTCCGTGTAATTGAATATGCAAACGGTACTGTTCAGATTAGAAAATATTCCACTCCTGTCAATGCTGTGTTTGATGCAGAAACTTCTGTGACTCCGGTTTACCAGAAACCGAAAAAGAGAGAACGACCAAAAATGCTTAATCCTTTTACGGAAGAATTGGAGATTATGTATGATCTCAACAATTCAGATAGGTCAGCGAAAAACTCTTTGAACCGGACACGCGAAAAACTCTATACCTATTCGCGTCAAGCAGACTGGGAATGGTTTATCACACTGACGTTTGATGGTGCGAAAGTAGATCGGTATGATTTCAGTGGATGCATGAAGAAAGCGAATCAATGGTTTAAAAATCAGCATAAACGATACGCTTCTGATCTTATGTATCTGTTTGTACCGGAACAACATAAAGACGGTGCATGGCATATTCACGGTGTACTTTCCAATACCGGATGCATGAAGTTTGAGGATTCCGGTCGCGTGGCAATCGGGAAAAAGGCATATGTAAGAACTGCCGAAAATGCTAAATATCCTACCATTTATAACCTATCCGGTTGGCGGTTCGGTTGGTCAACTGCTACTGCGGTGCGTGACAAGCATAAGGTTGCCACTTACATAGTCAAATACATGACGAAAGAATTGTGTGAGGTTACAAAAGGGAAAAAGAGATATTACAGATCGCGTAATATCCCCGAACCAAATGAAAGAGGTTTTATCGTTGAGCCACATGAGTATGACCAGTTTATGCAAACACTGGAAGATTCACTCGGACTTAACCTAGTTTATCAGAAAGAGGTTTCCGGTACATACAATACCGTAAACTATAGATTCTATCAAGAAGAAAGAGAGGATAAAGATGGGAAAAATTGATGAATCAAACAATGAAACAAAGCAGATCAGAATTGTTCTCGGTCTGGAAAATGCGTCACTGGAACAGCGACTTGTGTTTCAGGGCGTGGTTGCACCGGAAATGCTGAAAGTGTTAGATCAATATGCCGGGCTTCTGGCGATTGTACCGGATGTAATTAAAGTGACAACAGAGCCTAAAGAGAGTGTTTAAAGAAAGAGAGGATAAGAAAAATGGCAAAATTGATTGGATATGCAGAAATGAAGAAAACAGAGGGAAAAATCTGTTTTGTGACAGAGGAAGGAAAAAGCCCTGTAGTTGGTCAGTCCTGTGAAAAGGTGTTCCTTTTTGGGGATGTTTCCAAGAAAATAGATAATCGTTCTGTCGGGAAAGAGGTTTCCTTCTCGTATGGTTGTGGCTATAATGGCAAGGCTTTTGTTGCTGATGTAACAGTTCGGTAGTTACCGCAAGGCGGTTTCTATAAATAAAAACATAGGAAAGAGAGGTAGAAAGATATGGGTACAGCTATGTTAACCGCTGTTGAAGCTGGCACGCTTACCAGTGGGGTATCATCTGTTATGGGTGTTGTATCAACCGTAATGACAACCATTACAGATAACCCAATTCTGACAGCGTTTTTCGTTGCTCCGATTATCGGTGTTGTTATCGGTGTTGTTCGCAAACTTCGCGCGAAATAAGATGCCGGAAGAGAGTAGCGCGGAGCACATGCTCCGCGTTATTTTTTTAGAAAGTGAGGGAATTTATGGAAGTAAAAAAGAAATGGAATAGACGTATACTCCAGATGGTGCTTTCATGCGCGTTGATCTGTAGTGTATTTCAATTTATGCCTTGTAAAATTTTTGCGTCTGGTTCAGTTTCACTTGATGTGACTGAGCTGAATAATGATGGTACTGTTAAAATTGATGGTAAATATAATAAACATTCTGTTTATTCTATGCAAACGCCTGGTGTAGAAATTCAGCGTACTTTTTCTATCTATCATACTCGAAATGCTGATGGTAGTGGTTTTTACTATGGAGCTTTTGTTATTACTTCTGATTCCTGTAAAGCTAAAACTACGCGTGTGGATGATAATGGCTCTACATATGACATCGATAATTATTATTTAGGATATATACAAGGGCGTGACGGTGCTAAACATTATGTTTATTGTCTTTATCAATATATCGGTGGCTATTATAAGTGTAACGCAAACGTAACGTGTACATATGGTTTAACAAGTGAAATCTGGTCTAAATATAAAGATTATAATTTAATTGCACTTGAATTTGCAAAACGTCTTTATAATGTGAGCGGTGATGATTTAATAAAAAATGCTATGTGTTGGGAATCTGGCGATACGGATGAACTGGAAAATGAAGCTACAAAAGGTCAGATTAATAATCCGATTGAGGATGATGAAGAAATCGGTATTCCAGTTATCACAAAACGTCGGTATACTACGGTTTACCATGATACGGATACTGGAAATGCAAGTGACGGAAAAGAAGATATTGACGATAGTCAATTTATTTTTGATTGGTCAAATAAGACAAGCACTGGATTTAATCTTAAAAAAAATAAATACCATATGACGCGTATCCAGATAAAAGTGCAGTCTAAGTGTGTAGTCTATAGCGGTTTTAGTCACAAAACGGTAAAAAAGAGGTTTGATAATTATGGAGAAATGAGTTCGGAAATCAAGTCAACTTTGGCAGATGATACACCTTATTCCATCGAGTACGGAACTGTAAAAAGTATGTTGCCTAAAACATTTTCCGAAAAACATAATCCTTTGTATGTCGGACGTAATTTTACGTTTTATTTCCGTGTTATGTGTAATGAATCTGCGTCCGGTACTGGAAAATGGCATTGTGGAGCGTGGCGTGCTGTTGGTCTTAATGCTTCTACTACGCAAGACCAGACGGATGAATCTTCTAACGGTCATATTGATTCTGACGGAAATTACACGAAAGATCCGGATGATGGACATAATAATAGTGACTCCGATTCTTCTACCGTTGATGATAAAGAAGATGCAAAAGACCAGTTTAAGGATGATCAGAAAAATGGTGTTACTAATGGTAAAAATGATAGTTCCGGCTTCGAATGGTCTGATCTTAAAAAACTTGTAAATGAGTGTAAGGAAGTTCCTGCCCTTATTAAGTCCATATTTTCATTCTTGCCGGATTGGGTACTTGTATTCGTTGCGGTTGGGTTCGGTATCTGGATATTCGTTTTAATCAAACGTGCGATTGTGTGAGGTGTGAAATGGAATATTGTAGTGAGTTTGTATGTTATCCGCCTAAACGGTGTACATCCGGTTTTTGATTGATTGCCAAGCGGAAAATAATCATTGTGTTTATTCTGAACCATGCTCCATCTGTGGAAGAAAGGAAAGTTGTAAAAAATGGAAACAATTAAAATGATGTTACTTTATGGATTTTATTTTGTGTGTTCGGTAGGAGAGTGTTTCTATGGGTGATCTGACAGTGGTATTTAAAGCTATTGCAAGGATGATAACTATGTATTTGAAGATGAAAGTGTCAGTAGGCGGTCATAGTGCTAGTGTTGGGGCTATATGTATATGGATTGTGTGCGCGGTGCTGATTATTAGTTTCATTCGTGGCATGACAAATTAAAAAGGAGAAAAAATGAGTGATTATAAAATATTTAAAGAAGATTCTACGGAAGTGTCTCCGGCTGATTCTACGGAAGTGCATGAGAGTAGTCCAGACGTATCTGAAACTATAAATGGTACAGAGACTATGGAAAGCACGGAAGTGGTTTCCGGTTCTGCTATATCCACAGATATACACGCAATAAGTAATGATGTACATATTATCATGGTATTTACAATCGTTGCTTTCGTTATGTCTTGCATGCGCGCATGGCGTAATAATGCAACAAAGGGGGTGTAATATATGGATGCATTAGTTGATCTGATTCTAAACGGTTCTACGGAACTGGATGCTCCGGCAATCGTCCGGCTGATCGTTGTTGTAATGGCACTGGAACTGTTCAGTGTGGCTTGTGGCTTTTTAGGGAGTATGAGAAAGTGAAATACATGGTTTTGTTTATTGCAATTTTCAGCATTACGGATCTTTCTTTATGCTTTATAGCTATTGTTTTGGATTATTTGGATGAAAAGGAAAGGAATATATGACAACTTTAATTCTGATTGTAGCCATGTGCATACTGTTGTATTGTTCTGTGATCGCTCGTCTGATCATTTGCCACCCTGTTAAAACGGTTGCATATGGTGTCAAGGATTTTATATATTACATAAAGCATAGGCAATTTGACTACTATGAAGCTGGTGTTTTAAACTGTTATTGTGCGCATTTTGGTGGTGGTAAAACGCTTTCTATCGTGCATTATGTCAACCTATTGTTTAAACGGTATAACAATAAAAAGGTGTGGGATAGGGGTAGAAAGAAATTTGTTACCCAGAAAATACATATAATCAGTAATGTTGATCTGAAAAGTGTTCCGTATGAACCGCTTACGTCACTTTCCCAGATCGTAAACTGTGCGTACCATGATAAAGCTATTGATGATCAGATGGATACAAGAACTGTTGTCCTTGTGGTCCTGGATGAAGCAAGTGTACAGCTTAATAGCAGATCATTCAAAACAAACATTGATCCAACATTTTTGAATACCTTGCTGACAAGCCGACATTATCATATTAGCTTTCTTTATAGTAGTCAGAAATTCAAGCTTACAGATGCACTCATGCGTTCGGTCACGCAGAAATGTATCAATTGTGAAAAAGTATGGCGGTTTATGGTGCAGAATGAATATTCTGCCGATGAACTGGAATATGCGTCTGATCCTACAATGGTAAAACCTATTAGGCGTACCGGTTTTTTCGTAACCAATAAGGACTATGATAGTTATGATACGCTAGCCTGTGTCGATAAGCTGAAAAAAGCAGTGGATGAAAATGACATGATGACGGAAGAACAGATTTTGGCAATGCGCGGTGATCTGAACCCGAACAATGATAATATAGCGCATACGTCCAGACGATTTAGAAAGCGATATAAGAAAATGAAATGATTTGACAAAAAGTAACAAACTCCCTATAATGATTATATCATTACAAGGGGGTTTTGTTATGTACGAAGAAAAGAATTGTGATAACTGTAATAGAAATAACAATGGCGGTCAAGGAACTTTGTATGGTCTTATTATCCTTGTACTTGTTTGTGTTGCTGGCTATTTGTATGCTCAGAATTTGCATTTGCGGAAAGAAGTAGATCATTATAAATATTATTTTGATGATAGTTATAATGATTCTGATGATGATATTTTGTCACAAATTTTGAAACCTTTTATGGGGGATTCTGACTCAAATGATAATGAGGTGATTCATTCGGAAAATGGTCATTTTGATGAAAATGATAATTGGGTTGCTGATCCAGATGATGGGTATAATAACAGCAAGTCCGATTCTTCTACAGTAGATGATATTGATGATGCTGAAAGAGATTTTCAGAATTAGAAGATCGCAATGTCTGCGGTTCTGCGCGGATAGCTTGCGCGCGCAGACCGCGACTCTCAATTGGTCGCAAAAAAATAAGGGGCTTACGCCCCTTAATCTGTTTCTGTGAAAATGAAAAAAGACTTACGAACTGTTTTGTTATCGTAAGTCTCTTTTTGTTTCGCATCAAAGAAAATTTCTGCGTCCTTACTGTACCGAAAAGAACCGATTAAAGTATTAAAAGGTTCAATTCCTTGTAATTCCAGTTTTTCATAAACCTTATACATTTTCGTTTCTCCTTTTTGTGTATTCTCTGTATGCTGTGTATGCTTTACTTGTAAAATAGCGTTCTTGTTCAGGAGTAAATATATTTATATCGCGTGCAAAATGTATCAAGTCGGTTGCTCCGAAATAATAACAATCTGCCATGGTGTCCAACTCTTGTTTTGGTATTTCTCCAATTTCCCATTTGATTCTTCCTATCAGTGTTTCTTTCTCGATTGCTTTCATAATTTCCGCCTTTCCGTGATCCAGCTGGTCACTGTTCTTTAATAAGTTGTTGAGTTTGTGCGTGCGCACTTGCTCCGGTGGCTACATATGGAATCAAGCCCCGTAGTACCGCGTAGCGGTAGATCACAAACACGACAACATAACGGATTGCAGCAAGTGTGTTTGTGATCGGGCTCGAATCCATATGATACAATAAAAAGACTGCGCGCCCAGACTATTTTGTGCTCGGTGAAAACATATGATTTTTTGATGATGTGGAAACGGCATTTGATGTGTGGTGCCTGTGATCGGTCGTGATCTAGTGATAAGTTGGTTAGTATGTCCGTAAAAACATTTGACCGCGCCCCCGGTTATCCGCTCATAGTCTTCGCCGACTCGTTAACGTCCAAGCGGTAGGAGGGGTTAAAGCGCGCTACTTTAACAAAAGTAAAATTTATAAATTAACAATTATGCTGATCTGGCAAGAAATGATTCTATAAAGATTTATCTATTGTATTGTGTAACTTGCATAAAAATGTTTCGTTCTGCAGTTATAAGATTTTAGTAATATATGCTAAAGATTATACAAAAAGGTAAAAAGTAATTGCCAAGGCGTTCGCGGTGTGCTATTATGACTTTGCATTGGAGAACTATTCGTTAAACTTAGGTTTTGCGAATAGTTGCATGGATGCCACTATTGCCGTTTCCGCGAACGCCTTGGTGTGCCGTTTGCATATTCAATTAATTTAGCACAAGTAAAGGAACCATTATATGAAACTACAACAATTATACAGTTATGTCCGCCAGGCAATTGACGATTACCAGATGATTGCTGATGGTGACAGGATTGCCGTCGGCATTTCCGGAGGAAAAGATTCTCTGACACTTTTATATGCATTATCCGGATTACGCAGATTTTATCCAAAGAAATTTGAATTGGCAGCTTTGACCGTTGATCTGGGATTTGATCATTATGATCTGTCCGAAATCCGGCAGCTTTGTAAAACGCTTGATGTCGAATATCATGTAATCAAAACCAAAATTGGCGAAATTGTTTTTGAAGAACAAAAAGAAAGTTCTCCATGCGCGCTATGTGCAAAAATGCGAAAAGGCGCATTAAATGACTATGCGAGGCAAATTGGATGCAATAAAGTTGCCTATGCGCATCACATGGACGATATCATAGAAACCATGTTTTTATCAATGTTTTATGAAGGACAGTTTTATTCGTTTGCCCCTGTCACCTATTTAGACCGCAGCGGAATCACTGTCATCCGGCCACTGATGTATGTTCCGGAAGCAAATGTCATCGGATTTCTTCATAAATATCATCTTCCCCTTGTGAAAAATCCGTGTCCGGCAGATGGGGAAACCAAACGTGAATATGTCAAACAACTTGTCCGGCAGATTAATTTAGAAAACCCCGGTGTCAAAAAACGCATTTTCCATGCAATATGCACCGGCAGAATAGAAGGGTGGAATATCAATGGAAAACAATGAAAAAGCATATTACGAAAAAGTAGATATTGATAATGAATTAAAACTGCGAAAGCAGCTTGCTGCTCTTCCACCCTACTGCAAACAGTATTTTATAGCAATCGAATCCAAAACCCAGTCACGGACAAGACTTGCCTATGCCTATGATCTTTCCTGTTTTTTCGATTATCTGCACGAAAATAACCCAATTTGCAAAAAAATGAGCATTACGGAGATTCCTCTGAGTATTCTGGAAAATCTAAAACCCATGGATCTGGAAGAATATCTGTATAATTTAAAGGTATATGAAAAGGATGGTATGGCACATACCAACGAGGAACGGGGAATCAAGCGGAAACTCTCCTCTCTCCGCTCCTTTTACAAATATCTGTACAAAAATGAGTTTATACAGTCGAATCCAGCATCCAAAGTAAGTACCCCGAAAATCCACGACAAAAATATAATCAGGTTAGATGCGGATGAAGTTGCCAATCTGCTTGACGAGGTCGAATCTGGCGAAAATTTAACGAAAAAGCAGCAAATGTTCCATGACCGCACAAAAGTACGTGATTTGGCTCTTCTGACGCTTATGCTTGGGACAGGAATCCGTGTCTCGGAATGTGTCGGTCTGGATCTGGATGATGTCGATTTAAAAAACAATGGAATCAAGATCCACCGGAAAGGTGGCGCAGAAGTTGTTGTATACTTCGGAGAGGAAGTCAGAAATGCCCTGTGCGGATATATGGAAGAACGAAAACTGATCACTCCGGTTTCCGGGGATGAAAACGCACTGTTTTTATCTATGCAGAAACGAAGAATCGGAGTCCGCGCAGTGGAAAATCTCGTAAAGAAATACGCAAAACTTGTTACAAACTTAAAGAATATTACCCCACATAAACTGCGAAGCACCTATGGCACCTCTCTTTACCGGGAAACAGGTGATATTTATCTGGTTGCAGATGTCCTTGGTCATAAAGATGTCAATACAACCAAAAAACATTATGCTGCCATTGAAGAGGATAGACGCCGCAGTGCCGCAAAATATGTTCATCTTCGTGAAGACTAAACGTAAAAATCTTTTTAAAAAGGTCAAAAAAGAGGTAAAAAATTTTTAGAAAAAATAAAATTCTATGAAAATATAAGGAGGACAAAAAGAAATGGGCTTATTATGGAAAGAACGAAAAAGAATCTGGTGCAGACTTCCGCTTACCTTCACTGTGTACAGTTATGACAACGAAAGATTCTATGTAAAAAGCGGTTTTTTAAATCAGCGGCAGGATGAAGTCCGTCTGTACCGCATTCAGGATCTGACCGTGACCAGATCATTGTCTCAGCGGATTTTCGGAATGGGAACCATTCTTGTAAATTCTTCCGACAAAACCCTTGGCGATTTTGAAATTAAAAATATCAAAAATGTCATGGATGTAAAAGAACAGCTCTCTGCGCTGGTTGAAATACAGCGAGATCAAAAACGGGTATATACCAGAGAAAATATCTCCGGGAATTCCGAAACTGATCATGATGACTATATGTAATCAGAACTTAAAATTCCCGGTATCCATTGAAAAAAAGATACCGGGAATTTTTTATTTGTGTGCCTGCATTTCCTGTTGTATTTTTTCTTCAATCCGGATTTTTACCAGATCGGCAATCTCCTGCGTTTTCATTCCTTTATACTCTTCATAACAGATCGGTTTTAAATAATGCACATATGTTGTGATCGGCCCGATATGAAAACTGTTAAACACCTTATACGAATCAATCAGTGCTATGGGAACGATCGGTGCATGTGATTTTAAAGCAATCTTAAAACTTCCTGCCTTAAAATCGCATACCTTATTTTTGTTGTTAAACCGGTATCCGCCCTCTGGGAAAAGAATATACTTTTTCCCGGCAGCCACCTCTTTTGCCACCTGATTGATAATGGTGATTCCCTGTCTCGGATTATCTTTTTCCAGCCGCTTGGCCTGCACAAGATCACAGAACTCACGTACAAGTATCGTATGTGACTTGCGTTTGTCCATCACAAAAGAACATGGAAACTTATGGGTATACATAATGCCAAGCACATCATATTTGCCCTGATGGTTTGGATACATCATATATCCTCCCTGTTTTGGGAGGTTTTCAATGCCTGTCTCTACCGTATTGATTTTTCCTGTTTTATTCATCAGATAGATGGCATGCTGCACCAGCGAATATCGCTGTTCTTCTGTATATTGGTGCGGATGATCCGCTTCTGCCCTCATCTTTGGGATAATATATGGGGCACGGTGCA
>ULKG01017250.1_pt1 | contig 11251 bp, 10 predicted proteins | sample 1951081 | NCBI WGS metagenome assembly ULKG01 (sample SAMEA4835493, study PRJEB28245) | human gut metagenome | biome: gut microbiome; material: fecal sample | place: Denmark | collected 2008 | reverse complement strand
CGTAACTTTTATGGAATACGTCTCATGGCGTGACTTTTATGAACAAAGGCATAAAAGTCACGCCATGCTTTTATTTTCTCAATAAGCCCACAACATTCTGCACCAGGTTCACGGCCTCCTGCTGCGTAGGCTTTTGTTTCCGCGCCAGCAGCACCTGCACCAAGTAGGTCTGCACCTTGCCGACCGTCACGACCTGAGCATAACTGATCGAATGGAGAGTAAACTCATTCGGCGTCACCACCGTGTCGCGGACCACCTCCCCCGCAGTCCTCGCTATCGAGTCGGTGGGGATAAACGGGACAGGATCGCAGTCGTAATAGACGGTTTCCATCTTCCTGGCCTTGACACAAGCGACGAGTTTGTTGGATTCCTGTTTAGTGCAAGCATCGAGTTTGTTGGAAGCCAGCTCCGTCACTCTGATCTCCATGCGTTCGCAATTCTCATAGTCATACACATTCGCATGGCCTTCCACCACCTTGCAGATCCGATCCTGCAGCGAATGGTCAATATGGTCCGCCACCCAGCGCTTCTCTGACCTAAGGTCGTAGAGCGTATAATAACCATTGCGCCTCATCTCCAGCACACCAATCCGATTGTTGGCCGTGTGAAAGGCGAAGGAGTCAAACTCCGGTTTCACCAGCATTCCGTAACGGTCGCGCAAACCCACCTTCCCCGTCTCCTGGTCCTCGACGACGAGAATGCCCGGGTAAGCATCAAGACGCTGACGGAACACCCTGGCAACATCCAGGCAACAGTAGGGATTGCTGCCAATTGCCATGCAGGGCAGCAATACGCCCAGATAGCCCACAACGACGACATAGAAAGGCAGGTCCTTCACGCTCCTGAGGAGTCCGCCACAAGCATAGGCCATCGCACAAAGACTGAGAGCGAGCATCGCCACACGCTCCACCCCCGCGTCAAACTGCGACAAGAAGAACGGGACCATGGCAATGACCACCACCCACAGTTTCCCCATCGCCACACCACGGAGCCTTTGCAGCAGATAAAGACTGACCATGGGCGCCACAACACAAGCCAAAGCGCAAGCATGGTCGTAGAGGGCCAGCCCGAAATACAAGGCAAAGAGCGCCACCAATAGCAGGGCGCAGTAGGTCTTGGCCCGTCGGTCCGTACAAAGCGACAGTCCCATCGCTTCCTTCCACGTCAAGTTGTCCACCATACCGCCCTTGCGCATCACATTGACGGCATAGGCAACGACGGGAAACAGTCCCAGCCATACTTTCAGCACCCACGGGAACACTTCCTCCCCTGGCTTGTCCGCCTCCATGCCCATCATAGCATACGCCTTCGAGGTAAGAATCCACATATGCACATCAGCATCCATCAACCATTTGAGTGCCATCAGTGCAAGAGCAACCAGCCCCGAGGCCCAAGCCTTTTTCTCACCCTTGTAAAGGGCGAACGAGCACACGATGCGAAACAGTACCATCAATGCCACTAGATTGACAGGGAAGTACGGGAACCAGCCATAGCCGACTACCACCACGCCTATTGCCCACAAGAAGCAGATAGTCCAATCCAAACCATAAAACGCCTTTTTCACACTACTGTTAATTCCTTTTTCCATCATAATGATTTCCTTTGTTTTGATTTATAGATTTTATTTGTCATCTTATTGATTTATTGATTCACTTTGTCACCTTGACGATTTCTTTGCCAACGTGTTGTTTCTTTTGCTATCGTGAAAATTCTATTGCTATCGCGAGAATCATTTGCTATCGTGAGATTCATTTGCTTCAACTCAATTCTATTCCCTCGCTACTCCACTTCTATCAGAATAGCCGTATAATTATCGTCGCCATACTTCCAGCAGCTAAGGTCGAAACCATGCAGTATCTCCTCCAGCGACTTCTCTTCCATCATCCTTGCCTCCAAGTCCTCGGGCTCCATACTCTTGTGAACCCCATCGGAGCAAAGCAAAATCCGGTCGCCCGCACAAACAGGAAACTGCACCACGTCGGCAATCGCCTCCTCCGGATGATTGCTGAAGAAGCTGCGCGCCACGATCTCGTACCCAAAGCTCAACCTCACATGGTCTTGCGTCTGATACATCACCCCCTGGCCTGGCCGCTGCAGATAGCACCTGCTGTCTCCCACATGAGCTATGGTCACAATGTCCCCCTCGATACTTGCCATCACCAGCGTCGTTCCCATCTCCTTCACTCCTACCTCTCTCGCCTTCTGCTCGATAGCACGCGTCGCCTCCTGGCAAGCCCCCACGACCTTAGCCTCGCTATCCCTTTCCTCCGCATGCTGCTCCCAGTATGCCGATACAGCATGAGCCACCGTCTCGCTCGCCACCTCCCCGCAAGCGTGACCACCCATCCCATCACACACGATACCCCAAAAGCGCTCCCTCTCCTGCTGGTCCATGACCACGAAGAAGTCCTCATTGTTAGAGCGCCTTCCCTCCTTACTGATTGTCGCATACCTGATCTTCATTGCTTGTCCTTTCTTTATATCCATATAGTTATTTCAACATCACTCGAAGCTATCACACTCCTTTATGACAAAGAGGGGATAAAAGTAACCCATCTATCAGAGAAAAAAACTTGAAACTATAAAAAATCCACATTTTTTAGCAATCGCTCAAAACCAGCTTAATCACTCCTGTACAAAAAACGAAAAAGGTTGTTCGCAACTCCATCCAGCCAGAATCGGGAACAACCCTCCGTTTTCATCAGTTTTCAGTCCTTCGTAATCTTAAAGCCCAATTTCAATATGAGCTTTATCGTTTCTATTGATGTGTTGCGGTCGTACTCCTTTTCTTCTTCCGTTAGTTCTTCATAAGGCACAAGGCACGGATGCTGCCTCTTTGCATCATTCCGCTCCTCGCCATAGGTCCAGCCATCCTTCATCCGTCCAGCCGACCATACCTCATGCACATTTTTTGCAATGTCTTCAGCCAAATCCTCCAATTCCTTAGGCAGCACTACCTCCTTCGTATCTATAGGATGGGGCATATAAATATTCTTACTCATCGCTCACGATTTTATGTTATTGCATACCTGTATAGAGGGCAGAGAGGCAGTATTTCTATCATTGCACGACAAAATATATGTTTTAATCTAAAGCGTCAAGTAAGATGAACGAGGCCCAATACTTTGCATCTGTATAGCCTTTTGCCCGAAGATCCTTTTGTGCCTCTACCAAGGCTTTGCGTTTGCTCATTCCGCTCATCAGATTGCGGTAAAACTGCACCATCAGTTCAGCAGTGGCGGCATCATTTACTGTACGTAATGACATCAACAATGTATTTACTCCCGCATTCTTAAAACCACGTTGCAAACCATAAACGCCATCTTGGCCAAGTTTTCCCAGGCCGCTCTCGCAAGCAGAAAGGACCACCAAATCACAAGTACGAAGATTCATTTGAGCAATCTCAGAAGCACTCACCTCGCTATCCTCTTCTGTATTAGCTCCTGCAAAAGCAAGAATACTGTTGTTCATAGATTCAACATCGGTGATACCCTTATGGCTTCTGTACGCACCATGCGTTGCCAAATGAAGAATATTTGTTTGGGTATCTGACAGTTGAAGGAAGGAGTTTTTACTAGCATTGTCATTTTTCAGGATGACCACATTCTTTACCTTTCCTTGCTTAAGCACCATACTTATTTCATTGACCTCACGCAGAGTATTCCCTAAAGTTTCATATACCACTCCTCCCTCGCCACCACTACGCATGGCGGCTAAGGACTGTTTCACCACTTTTTCAGATGCATTGCTCATGTTGTAGTCAATGCCGCCATAGAGCATGGCACGTGATGGCACTGCATGCGGATGGTTGTAACAAAGCTCCTTGGTTGTGGAAAGACGGTACACTTTCATTTGCTCAGCCATAGGTTTTCCATTATACAGCAGATACTCAATGGCTAAGTGATTGAATGCGCCATCAGCAGAGAAAAAGATTCGTTTTTTACCTTCTATATGATTGGCTATACCTCCCCAAATCAAATTGAGAGACTTGTCGAAAAGTGACGGATCTGCCTGCATCACTTTGGCATCGGCCAAAGTACATACAGGAATTGAGACAGGAGTCTTCATGTCAGAATCGAGAACTAACGCCACCATATAATTGTCTTGGTCCAAGGCTTCCGATTTTATAGCTACAAATTCTATGGCAACATCTGTTGGGGACAGGTTTTTTTGTACATCACGCCAATCATACATTACGTAATTAGTAAAGTCTGCCATTTCGGAGCAATCGCGTAATAGCTGAAGCAGGCGTTTTTTATTCTCCCGCTCCAGTGTCAATACTTTGTTGGCATCTTCTTCCGTCTGCATGTTACTTCGAAGCACGCGTATCTGCTCGTCAGCAGACTTGATGTCGTCATACACCATCTTTAGCTTCTTGTTTTCCTTTTGAGCCAACAATTTTCCAAACTCTATGGAAGAATTGAGCAAAATACCCTTGGAAAGCAACTCTACGTCATAGGCCAATGCGGCAATGTCACCGTTCAACGACTCATAACCAACAGGTATTGTTGCCATCATGTCAAAAAAATCCCGTATTCGATTCTCCTCTTCACGCCATGTAAGCATGCGTTCTGCTTCACTTTGCATACGGAATTCCTCACTGATGGCTTCACGCAAAGCAGGAATGTATTGTTTGTAATACGAAACGGCTTGAACATAATCTTGTTTCAACTCATAGCTGCCAGCTATTATGCCAAGAGAAGTGGCATAGGCTAATTTACCAAGGTATTCTTGCGTCATTTCAAGATTTTCAGTTTCCTCAGCTATAACCTTGTCCAATATCGCTTTCTTTTCTAAAGCACTTGCATCATCTTTAAAGTCAACATTCTCATTTACCCCCATGTCCATATAGCATATCTTCAATGACGAGGCAGCCTCAGAATAATCCTGATACATACCATGTTCTTCAAAGAGTTTCATAGCCTGTTTGTGATGCGCCACAGACTCTTCGTAGTTCTTATTGCGTTCCTCGGCCTTGGCCAACCTAAGAAGAGCTTTTGGGTATTCTGTATTTTGCGTATCCATGTGCTCATAGTAGTCCACGCATTTTTGATAAGCCGCAATGGCGTGAGCAAAATCCCTTTGCGCAGAATAAGCATTACCAATACTTTTGTAACAAGCAGCCATTTTTAAAGAAGAACTGGCATCTGATTTTGTTTGATAAAAACCCACTGCTTCATTAAAACATCTAATAGCTTCCGATTGTTGCTCCGACAAAGAAAAGCACAAACCTGCATAATTATAATGGGCAGCACACTCAGCGTTCATTCCTTTGTTCTTTTTGATAATACTGGCTGACATCAGCTTGTAATTAGCAGCCAAAGCCCAATCATTAACCTGCGATAACAAAGAAGCGTAACCATCGTACACCTTTAGTCTCATATCATCATCCATTTTCATGGCCAACACTTCAAGATAACACTCCTTCGCCTTTACAGTATTGCCTTTGCTCGCATAGTATTGTGCACGTTCCAACATGCATTTAGGTTCATGGCAGTCCTTGCTTAGTTCATGAAGTTTATGCTCTTCTATGAGTTGAAGAATACGTTGTTGGTTCTTTGTATCCTGCTTCTCCATATAAATCAAGCCCAACCATTGCAAAGTATTTCCATAGGGTTCGCTATATTTCTCTATCAACGGCAAAGCCATCTCTAAGTATTTTTGCGCTCCGTCGTAGTTGTCGGCAATAAAGTAGAAACGTCCCATGTTGAAGGCATACATACCCAAATTCTTGTGCGGTCTGGGAAGTTTTTCACACAAAGCCATCACCTGCTCCTGGAGTTCTGTAGCTTTTGCAAAATCCTTCTCCAAAGCAAAAGTATAGGCATAATTGTTGAGCGAAGTGATATAATCCTCGTTTTCTTCACCACTCAACTTCTTGCGAATGTCCATCGCCCGTTTGGTAAGCTCGCGGCCTTGCACTATCTTTCCTTCGCTTAGACATTTCCGACCCTCTTCGTGCAAAGTTTGTGCATCTTGCAAGGTTTGTGCATTGACGTTAATCGAAAGCACAAACAACAAAACAAACAGAATACTCTTTTTCATACGAATCAATTCATTGTTATTACAATACTGATATCTTTCTGCACACAGTTCTTGATCTTCATCAAAACTGTACTCAGACAGTCTTCTCTCAATGCCAAAGTACCCGTCCGGTGCGGCATTCCTTTCTTTACCTTTTCTGTATCGACATACTGAGTATAGGGTTTGTTTTTATACAATCCCTGCATTGTCATCGACACCCTGCCGCCACCCTCTGCCACTACTGCTATCTTCTTTACGCCTTTTGCAACAAACGTACACGAAGCCGTTTGGTTAGCTTTAATAATAATTGTTTTGGATTGAAGTCGCCCTCGTGGGCTTTGCATTCCCACGCTCCTTTCGCCTATTACTCTGTTGAGAGAGTCTGATTGCTGATAGATATCAACGCCCTTGGACAGACTATCTGCAAAGGCCTCGTCAAACACGATATGTCCGTTCAAAGACATTGTTTCGTCCTCTACCAAATGAAATGTTTTGAAATCACTCGGATTGTATCTTCGCAATTGTTCGGCAACTTGCTTGAGAACAATAGTATCACTGATAGCTGCTGCATCGCGCAAGTTGATATAGGTCGCAACAACTTTATCAAAATCATCGTCTCCCACATCCTGTGCGGTTACAGACAAGGAAGTCATCAAAGCCAGAAGAAATAAAAAACTCTTCATATCGTCTATTCTTTACGAATAACCAACCTGAATCCTACCGCGTCATTTCTCTCGTCCACTCCTATAGGAGCTGTTGAAAACACGGTCACTTCAGAGGCTGCTGACCTATAGTTTCCACCGCATATAGTCCATTGTATGTTATCGCCTTTTTGATGTGGATAGGGCGTATTGCACAACTCACTCACATTTCCGCTCATTGCAAAAAGGTCGAGCGTGTTGGGTTCTTTCTCCACAATATCATTTATTGCATGTTTTCGATTGCTGGAATTGTTTTTATACCAAGCTACACGATTCACGTCATTACTCCCCACATACATTGTCGTTTCATTGTTAACACCTCCATGCGCTGCATATTGCCATTCGTCAACAGAGGGCAAGGTGAACTCTATACCCGTCATGTTACGCAAACTGTCCAAGAGCACGTAGTTGATTTCATCGTAAGCTACATTTGTAATAGGCATTTGGGAGTCGATAGGATTGCATTTTCCTCCCAACAGTCCATGCCATTGGCCTATAGTAAACTCAAATTGGCTCATCCACAACGTATCTTTTTTCACTTCACGCATCTGCATCAGCAGAGTATCAATAGTGTTCATTTGCTCGCGCGACAGATGCGGACTGAGCTGCAGACAATAGCCAGCGTGTTTCTTTTCCAAATCACTTCGCAACTCGTTCAGCGATGCAGCCTCAGCCTCAACAGCCTCTTTATCCTTGTGATGCTGCCAAAACATAAAGCAAGTAACCAGTGCCATTGCCACTATCATGATAGAGACAGCAACTGCCAATCTTCTTACGAATCTATTGCGTTTGTCTATTCTGCGTAGTGTTGCTTGTGCAGTATCATAATCTTCATCTTTGTACTTACTTACCTCGCGTTTGCCGATGCACGACGCCAAACGTTCCCGTATCATCAGATCTACCGTAACGCCAAGAGCTTGCCCAAAGTCTATTTCAGAGTGTTGTATATCGCAAGCGATACCCTTTATCTCCTGCGGAACATCGGTATGAATACCGTCAAACGTTTTATCGGGATTAATAGGAATTATCTTCTTGCCTTTCTGCATAGCCAAGAGAATCTCCTCTCTCACCCAGTCGCCCTCTTGGCTGCATCGATCCAAAGCCCCCTTCGACAACATGAGTACAAACACTGGCGCTTCATTGATAGCCACTTTTATGCGCTTTCCGAAAACTCCGTCTTTCAACTCGTCGTAATCCAAGAAAACTTTATATCCACGCTGCGCCAGCATCAACTGTATGATGCGGGTGTATTGTGCACCAGTCGTACGCCGGTAGCTTATAAAGATGTCGTAAGGGGTATGCAATACAGGCTAATATTTATAGTTCGCAACTAGAAAATATCGACATAGATTGAATATCGTCTTTTATCATAAAAACACAATTATTGCCATGTGTTGAACATTTATACTGACAACCATGCTTACGCCAGGTTGTTCCAGACAGGCTTTGGCTAAAGCCAGGCCTGTTTGGTTAAACTAGCGTATTACCTCAAGCCGCTTTGTGGGGTAAGGGGCTTTTGTGTCTGAGATGTTTCTGCTACACAAGAATATGTATGACAAGATGATCATTATTCGCTTTGCAAGCAAAAACGCCTTCAGTCCTATTAGTTGCGGATTTGAGGATTATATGCATCTTCATTCATCTGATTTACAAGTTTTTTACTTTGATATATCAGAGTAGCTAAATTACTATCTCCTATCCTATAACTTATACCCAATATCACAACACCATCATCAAAATAACATATTTTATGATTTTGATTATCACTTACCATTTTGTCTTCAATTTTGTCATACTTTGTTTTAGCATTTTCAATATTTTGATTGTAAACAGTAATAACATCTTCCTTGTCGGACTGCAAACCAAAACCAACACGATACAATGTATCTTTGTAGAATTCAAATTGACAAACCTTCCATTGTTTTTCTACAAATGATACATTTTCAATGTAATAACATTCATTCTCCTCATCATATAGACATTTATATCCTAACTTCCTAAGATTTATCAAAAACTGCTTCTTTGTTGTCACTCCGACCTTGCATCCATAGAACGAGTCTTGAATTTGCGCATTAGCGCACAAAAACAAAGAGAAAGCAATAAATAACAAGACTAAACGTTTCATTATTTTTCACCCTTTATTCGTGTCGGGCACAACTTCTATAATTTCTAATTTCCGATCATTTATCACTCTTTTTAATCTCAAACCCCAGCTTTTTCACCAGCTTTAGTGTCTGCATCGCCATTTCCCTGTCGTAGAGCTTTTCACTTTCAGGGAGATTGCAATAAGGCACCATGTCGGGCGTCTCCTTCTTTTGATCGTTGCGCTCGGGCCCATAGCTCCAGCCCTGGTCAGTACGGGTTTTAGCCCAAATCTCGTGAGCGTTCTCCGCAATGGCTTCTTGCAGTTCTATGAGATCATCGTCGAGGGACACGTCGTCAAGACGAATGGGATAAGGCTCGTAAACAAACTGGTCGGTAGTATTGACCACAACCAAATAATGGTTTGACTGCTTCCAAGCCTTCAAGAACAAAGGCAACGGATAAGTAGTCAGTTCCTCTTCGGTATAAGGATTGAAGAGCGTTATTTCGTTTGACGCAACAGACACCGAACAAATAGCCACAGCATGGTTAGGATACGTCTGAGAGTTAGTGAGAGCTGCAGATTCAAGCATTGCGCTATCAACTACTGCTATCAGTTGGTCGCCATGCTCCAACCAACGCACCACATCTTCGATGGAAGAATCATAACGGCGGCTGACGGCAAGATTGTTTTTCTCCAACAACCGACCGATATTATACAATGGCATTCCCTTGTCCCTCAACCAGCAATTACGGTAAGCCTCGTCAAGAAGGGTCTTGTGGGTTGCTTCAATACCGAATTGATGCAGCACAAACTCCTCGCATTCTATGTCGCAGAGATAGCTTTCCTTTTTTCGTGCTGCCATTGCCGTCATGGGAAGTTCCTTAACCTTGGCAGGCTTCCGCCCCGCCATATCTTCATCGACCTCACTCACAATACGGATCAGCTCGCGCAGCTCCTCGTCTTGCTCGGCAGCCTTCAGCACGCGCATCGTGTCTTCCGCATTCGTGTTTCCATCAAGGAATGCAGCCAACAACTCATCTGAAATTATCATATTATCGTTCATAAGATCTTATATCTTTAAGTGCTACTTCTACGAGGGCTTTCATGGCCCGACGCTTTATATTATAGAGGTTGGCCACCGTAATGGATAACTGCTTTGCCACCTCTTCAGGACTTTTCTCCTCTATCATTAGCAAATGGATGACAAGAGCATAACGCTGATTATTCATTTGCCTAAGCAAACTCTCAACATCCATCTTGGCTTGCGAACTTTCAACATACGAAAGATTCTTACCACTATTAACAAGAGGCTCTTGACTTTCATTATCTATCACTTTGCCACGACGCTTCAGTTCCAAACAATGCCGCACGGCTATTGTCTTCAGCCACTGAAACAATGTGCTCTCATGCTTAAACGTTCGCAATTTTCTTGCGTCATTCTCCATGAGTAGCACGTATAGCTCGCTGATTATCTCGTCGTAATCAACTATCTGATTTCCAAACACACGCCTGATGATACTAATAAACAACGAACGACAATCCTTAAAGAAGAACTGCGCCGTCACCTTAGGATCGTGGGCTATGAGAGAGGATATTATTTCTTGATCTGTCATACGATAAAAGGGTACACAGAATAACTAAGAATTATTCTATTGCACGTCAATATTAAATCTGGGGACGATAGAAGCAAAGCTTCCTTGGCTCACGGTCCTTGGATAGAACACCAATTTGTGGTTCCCTGGCTCCGTCATTTTTCGAACATAAGTAGTTGGAAATGTTTTCAAAGTATCAACATTTACACCATCCCACTCTACCACCAAGTAAAAATCTTCGCAACGTTCCCTTGTCAGCTTCACTTTTAACGTATCACCACGATTCGGCTTTACATTATTTACATCGTAATAAAATGAGCCATGTTCGCCTACACTTATATTTCCTTTAAGAGACACACGAACAGTTGTCGTTTCTTCGCCTTCAATTACATCCGGTCCATCACTACTGCATGCAAACAAGGAAGTCATTGCTATCATGAAAAGCAACGAACGAAAACATTTTTTCTTCATTTGAACTTTATTTTTACGTTTTACACTTTTTTTTCAATAATGGAATAGTCCTCACTTTTACATGTGTAGCCAAGGGCGGCATTCATCGCGACAGCAAAAGACTTTTCAACCTTACTGGTCAAAAAGTCTTTTACGAGCACCCTCCCCTCAATTTTCAAACATCGTGAGGGAAAGGGGTCATGTATAGCTCTCCACATTACCCACCATTGACAAGACTGGAAAGGAGACTTTTAGGGATAAAGCGTCGCTAGCTTTTAGTTGGACACCCAAATCTGTTTTTTCCCGATTCACCCACCTTGCAAAGGTCAATGATGATGATGACAGGACCAATGATTGGCACTAATAGTAAAGGGATGTTCTATAAATTAACTTACTAA
>ULKG01022788.1_pt1 | contig 12008 bp, 12 predicted proteins | sample 1951081 | NCBI WGS metagenome assembly ULKG01 (sample SAMEA4835493, study PRJEB28245) | human gut metagenome | biome: gut microbiome; material: fecal sample | place: Denmark | collected 2008 | reverse complement strand
CGTCGAGTTCGGAGCGAAGGTCAACAACATATTGGTCGACGGGATATCGTTCATTGAGAAACTGTCATTCAATGCGTTCAATGAAGGGACCCGTCTGGTGCACTGCCTGAAGATGCACAATAGACTGTTTGGGGTCGAAGCGAAAAAGGTCGGAGGAGACACTGGCTACGCGGGAACTGAAAACAGGGACTACTGCAAGGTGAACGGGATACAGACATCTTTCGTAAAAAGAGGCCGTCCGTTCGGTGAGAAGAAAAAGGAGAAAGACCTTGTCCGAAAGGAACTTGCCAGAGTGAGGGCGACTGCGATGGAAGGCTCGTTCGGGACACAGAAAGAGCACTACGATCTCCGGAGGGTCAAGGCCAGGACGAAGCGGACGGAAATCCTTTACATCTTCTTCGGCATCCACACGGCAAACGTGGTGCAGCTGGCTGACAGGATAGAACAGAGGTCGAGTTTGGCGGCTGCCTGACACTGAAACATGCGGTCAATGCGGAGCTCTTGTGGGGGAACTGTATCCACGCCATGAAAAACAGACAAAAAATCCGGCCGAAACGACCGGAAACAGATATAAAATTGAAATTTTGATGAGTCGGACGCAGAAATTGAAGGGATTGTCTGCTGCTTCGCTCAGTATAAAAACATTAAACGACAATCCCTAAATAATTACGATTATGCATTTAGATCACGTTTATATCAAAGGATTTCGCAATTTTAAAGAAACCATGGTGCGTTTCAATAAGCGTAGCTTAATTATAGGAGCGAATGATGTAGGTAAAACAAATCTTATCTATGCAATGCGCTTACTGTTAGATAGAGGCTTCTCTGATTATGACTATGAGTTGAGCGACTCTGATTTCTATGCATATGAAGAAACAAATGAAATAGATATTAAGATTTATTTCACAGACATAACAGATGATTGTATAGTGGCTAGAATGCCAGGTAAGATTAGTGATGATGGAACACTAGTTCTTCGATATAAAGCAACTAAAAATAATAGAAATGTGGAGTACCATTTCTATTGTGGAAAGAGTGACAGTGACGAGGATTTGACAGAAATTGAAAGCCCGTTCTATAGGAGATTTCTTAATTTAAAATACATCAGTAGCAGAAGAGATTTCTGGGGTTTTATCAACAAATCGAAGAATCTTCTGTTGAATCAAGCGAAGGAAAGCAGGGATCCAGAGGTTGTAGAAGCTGATGATGCGTTGTATGAGGACATTTCCAAGAAATTGGAGTATGTGGATGCTAAGATACCAGAATTATCGTATGTGAAGAACGCAACCGAGCAACTGAATCAAGAACTTGATAAACTATCAATTCATCATAGGGAACAGACAATTGTATTTGATACTTCCACGACTGAAATCGATAGAGTGATTTCGAGCGTGTCGTTAGCCTCTAAGCATGAAGGTAAGAACATGATTATTGGTGGCGAAGGACGCATTAATCAAATCTATCTTTCTTTATGGGCTACGAAAAATGATTTCACAGACCTTTCAAATGAAGTGTCAATCATCTGCGTTGAGGAGCCAGAAGCGTATTTGCATCCTCATCAGCAAAGAGAGTTAGCATCGTATTTGGGTAAGACGTTGAAGGGTGAGGTGATATTGACAAGCCATTCTCCATATATTGTTAGCGAATTCAGCCCCAACTCGATCATAAGACTCTATAAGGAGAAGAATGAAACTCTTGCCGCTTCAGATGGATGTTCAAAAGTGATAGAGGAAGGCGTTGACGGTTTAGGGTATAGAATGAGTGTAATACCAGCGGAGGCTTTTTTTGCCGATTATGCCATTCTTGTAGAAGGCCCCTCAGAATTGCTGTTATATAAGACACTTGCTTCAGAATTGGGGATCAATCTTGACAGATTGAACATCTCTGTATTGTGCGTTGACGGCGTGGATTTCATGACCTATATCAAAATCCTGAATGCAATGGATATTGAATGGGCGATGCGTACGGATAATGATGTTATAAAGATTCCAAAGAAGAATTCTTATCGTTATGCTGGTATTGAAAGGGCTTTGAGCTGTCTTGAAAATGGTTGTGATTTAGATGTAGAAAAAGAGAAGACTATAGAGGAAAATAGGAAGTTGCTTCGCGGATTTAACGATCCAGACCATATCCCAGAAGAGAACCAAAGAGCAGTGACGGCAATAAGGGATTTGCTTGAAGATTTCTCTATTCAGATGGCAGATGTGGATTTAGAAACTGATTTGTTAAATAGCCCTCTCCGTAAAGCTTTATTAGAATACTATGGTAATGAAGAGGGAATAAGCGATGATGATATAATAGAGGAAATGAAAAAGCATAAAGGGCTAAACATGTATCATTTCTTACAAAATAAAAAAGATGAACTGAAAGCCCTAAAAGATGATAAACTGGCGACACTGATATTCGAGGCTAAGGATTATATAGAGAAGAACTATGGAGCCAACACCAATCCAGAATGACATCATAAATGAGGACGGGAATACCGTCGTTCTTGCATCACCGGGAAGTGGTAAGACCTTTGTCATGTCTGAGAAGATAAAACGCCTGCTCAGAAGTGATGATATGTTAGATTATCAAGGTGTTATAGCGATTTCCTATACACGTAAAGCCTCAGCGCATTTGAAAAGGAAGTCGTTAACGGATGGTGTTAGGGAAAAGAATTCTTTCTTTGGAACAATTGACAGTTTTTGCCTTACGCAGATTATACTTCCATTTGGAAGTTATGTGATAGGACATCCTGAAAAAGAGGTAATACCAATTGCGGAGAAGGATATAGAAAAAGACAGAAAGGAGGATTTTGAGTGGATTGAAAGTATCCATCCCGACTACGATGCCATAAAGAAACCTACTTGGGGAAAGCTATATAATTTGTTCATTGAGGGTTATGTGCTCATTAACTCTTTGGAGTTGATGGCATTGCATATCATCAAGAATTGCCCTGCTTGCAGAGCTCATTTGAAAGCAAGATTCAAATATGTCTTCTTTGATGAATTCCAAGACGCGGACACATATACAAACGGGATATTTCATGAGTTGGTGGATCTGGGGCTTGTAGCCAATGCTGTTGGCGACCCCAATCAGTCAATATTTGGGTTTGCACACAAAGTGAGTGTGTATTTAGAAGCGCTTGAAACAGTACCAGGGTTTAAATCATTCAAACTTGTGGATAATTTCAGATGTTCCACTCCTATTGTCAATTATTCAAACAGGCTTCTGGATGCTAATTGTGAGATGATAGAGACGGAAGAGGATGGTGTTGAGCTTATTACTGTTAATGGCGATGAAACATGTGTTGCTGAATATCTAACGAATACAATTGGAGATGACTGCGAGAATTGGGATGTTAAGGATTTGAGTCAGGTGCGATACTCGCAAAAAACACTAAAACACTTAAATATATCGATAATAATTTAGAACTCCCTCACAGGGTAGTTACGTCAACACCCCTTGATGAAGATGTAAATCCAAGATCAAGGCTTTATGTCTTGTTGTTGCAATTCTATTTTGACGAGAAAATGCCTTTTATGGCAGTATTAGATGAATACACAGACTACGATTTGTTCTCGAAGAATGTTAAACAGGAGTTGTCGTTGTTGCAGGAAGAAATAAGAAAGACGGCAGTTTCAGATATTGCAGATGTGTTTCCTGCTTTGTTCACGAAGGTCGCAGATATTATCCTGCCCAAATATCAAGTGGGTAGCTCGCAGAACCATTTGAAAACAATTCTTGAAGATGATAAGCTTACCGACACTTATAAACCAATAAAGGAGAATGAGGTAGTACTTATGACGTTGCACAAAGCGAAAGGATTGGAGTTCGATATTGTTTATCATTTAAACATGAATGAATGGGAGTTGCCAGTTAAGCAGCCTAGAGATGGAGACTGGAATGATTTGTATTATCCCCAGTACGAACAGGACTTAAACTTGCATTTCGTGGGGGTAACAAGGGCCAGAAAATTATGTGCACTGATTACAAGTACATCAAGACATAATAGTTATGATGTGTTGAAAAGATCATATCCTTCTGAATTCCTTACTTTAAATGGTGTCGAGAAATTGCGTAAGGGTTACAAATACTGAAACTACAATCATGATTCTTTCAACAGAACAATCAGAAATAAACGAAATGACAAATCAACTGGAGAAGTTCTCTGCTTTGGTGGATTTGTATAATGAAGGCTTAGCAGACAAGGATATGTTCTGGTCTGAGTTGACTCGTTTTGAAAAGATTGACTGGAAGGAAGAAAACATGCTCAACCAATTATTTGCGTATAACGCTCTAGGAACTGCTTATGGTAATCTAAAAAGCAAGAATCTTGATTACACAAAGGCTTATTATGATAGCGAGTACGTTTATAAGGAGATAAGCTATTATCACAACCTTCATTATGTAGTAGCACGTGTTACAAAAGAGGAGTGGGCTGCACTATATTGGACAGCATTTAGGCTGTGGTGCAGGGCTTTCCTGTGTCTTGCAAACGCATACGATCATCTTGGTAGATTTAACGAGGCTCAACAGTATTACAAGTTGGCTGCAATGGATGATAAGAATGCCACTGATGTGGAGATCAATCAAGGTTATTCATATGCAAACATGCATGCTTTCTGGATAGAAGAAGAGCCGTGGATTGTAAGGAAGGCCCAACAATTGATGTGGAAGCATGAGAGGCAGTATAAGGAAGTCGCTCAAGAACTGATGTCAACAGTTTGCGGTTGGACTACGCCCTCTTTTGATGTCCCGCAGGTGGATTTTTCAAAGGTTGAGAATGGATTATATGAGCAGTGGGTTAATGAAAACTATCTTAGGATCAATAGATTCTGTGATGTAGAACAGTTCTCCCAATTATCTCTGTCAGACAATGTGAAATTACCATTTGTGAGTGATACTGAAGACAAGAAAAAACTATTTGAATCATCGTTTGAGGAAATAAAGAACTCATTTATTGATACAAGAAAGATTGTCTTTCAGACAGTAGTTGGCGACGGAGAATTGAATACGGAACTGTTAAAGATGTCGTACAAAAACCTCTATTCTATATTTGACAAGATTGCTGTTTTCTTGCAGGCATATCTGAAACTCCCTATTGAGGTTTATCAAGCTGATTTTGCCAAAATATGGTACGATAAAAAGAATAATATCCGACCAGAGTTTCCTACTCGGACAGAGAATCTCTCCTTGCTGGCATTATATAATGTGAGTTTAGATGTGTATGGTAGCAAGAAGTTTGGATATGTGATAGATGAGCAAACAAAGGATTTGCAGAGGATTCGAAACTTTCTAGAACACAAGATTGTGCGCATTAGTGAAGGACCAATGAGTTATGATGATTACCAACTAACTATCTCTAAACATGAATTAGCCATCAATACAATCCGGTTGGCACAGTTGGTAAGATGTGCTATAATCTATCTATGTAACTTCGTGATGCATGCAGAATATGATAAGGGAATTTGAAAAGATGGATGAACTAACCGCGAAAAGACTGGCTGTTATTAGACACCTGTTTGAGAAGGGTATGGCTATTTCCTTTGAAGGAGAACCCCTAAATGGCCTATGTTTGCTTCCTTTCCACGATAGCGTAGAGATGTTTATGAAACTCTGCGCTGACGTTAAAGGTGTCACGGTTAGCCGTGATACAATGTTCGCAAAGTATTATGACCTGCTTCCTGATTTGCAGGATAAAAACCAAATGCTAAGCTTGAATGCTAGGCGAGTTAGTTTGAAGCATCATGGTCAGATGCCTTCTTCCTTGGATGTTGAAATAACACGGGTAAACGTAATAGATTTCTATACGCATAATGTTCCTGTCTTCTTCGGATGTAAACTAGAAGAAGTTTCCTTAGAAGTGTTGATTGTTTATCCTTCTGTAAGAGAATTCTTGCGTAAGTTTAACGAGGCATTCAAGGAAGGGAAATATGGAACAGCACAATCCTATTGCAAAATGGCTTTCAAGGAGTTTCTGATTTGTTACCATGAACAGCGTAATAGATGCCTAACGTTGGATGATGCTCCAGGTAAGAATGCCCGTTATCTCAACAAGCTCAAATTTGAACATAACGTTGATAAGTACTTGGAGGATTTGAAAGAGGATGTCCTGAAGATTAATGAGGCAATAACCGTGATGAATCTGGGTATTAACTATTTTCAATATGATGAATTTATGAATCACGGTGTCTATATGAATTACTGGCCTGATGAGGAGGGAGAAAAAAGGTATGATTGTTATGTTGGGGATGAGGCCAATTATGATAAAGAGAAGATAATGAAGTTTTATAAGTTCGTTATGGATAATGCGTTAAGGCTTCAAGGAAAAGATATGTTCGCATAGCGTGCAGGAAAAACAGAGTGGGCGCATGCCCTGGCGGGCGGCCTCTCTGTGCGCGGAGTGGAAGGCTCTTTTGCGAGCTTGACCGCAAATGTGCCTGAAGCGGGGATAATAAACGAAAAAAGAACAAATACAAAATATGGTTTGGACATACATTATTATCGCAGTGCTGCTACTGGCAGCGGAGTTGCTGTACTTTAAGATTGCAGATAAGTGCAACATCATTGACAAGCCCAACGAGCGGAGTTCGCACACTACCATTGTGCTACGTGGAGGTGGCGTGATATTTGCCATATCCATGATTGTATGGTTCCTATGGCAAACGTTTCAAGATCCAAGTTTCAAGTTTCAGGAATACCTGCCGTTTATGGTGGGTCTGGTGCTGGTGTGTGGTGTGAGCTTTTGGGATGACGTGCATTCGTTGCCGGATAACCTGAGGATGTGTGTTCAGATTATATCAACGTTGTTGATGTTCTGGAGCGTGGGCTTGTATACGGCTATCAGCCCTTGGTGGTTGATGGTGTTGATTGTGGTGGTGTCGCTGTTCTTCTGCGTGGGGGCTACCAACTTCATCAACTTCATGGATGGCATCAATGGTATCACGGCAGCGTATGCGTTGGCGATGCTGGTGCCTATTGCGTTGGTGAATGAGATGCCAAATCAGGTTGAGCATGACGGACTGGGATTCATTGAGCCATCGTATTTGGTGGTGGCTATCATCGGGGTGTTGGTGTTCAGCATCTTCAACTTTCGGCCCAAAGGAAAGGCTAAATGCTTTGCAGGGGATGTCGGCTCTATCGGCATAGCTTTCATTATTTTGTATGCGCTGGGGCGGCTGATGCTGGCCACAAAGGACGTGACGTGGATTGTGTTCTTCTTGGTGTATGGCATCGACGGAACGCTTACCATTATCCATCGCATCATGCTGCACGAGAATCTGGGGCAGGCACACCGCAAGCATGCATATCAGCTGATGGCAAATGAGTTGGGGATGAGCCATGTGGTGGTGAGTTTGCTGTATATGGGGATGCAGCTTGTGATATCGTTAGGGTTTATTTATCTTTGCCCTGCGACGGTGCTGGCGCATTGGGTGTACCTGATTGTGGCTGTTGTGGTGTTGGCTGTAGCGTATGTGCTGTTTATGAAGAAGTATTATCATTTGCATGAGGAGTATTTGGCAAGTTTAAAGAAGTAGATTATGAAGATTACACGAGCTATATTGGATAGTTTGACGGCGCAGGCGAAAGCTTCGCCACGGCTTCGGATGAACCTGGATTTACGGAACTCTCCGGAGGATGGCTCCCAGCGGATGCTCAATGCTATAGAACCAGGTTCACCGCTGCCAATACACAGGCATCGAAAATCTTCCGAAACTGTCGTATGTCTGCGTGGGAGGCTGGTGGAGGAGTTCTATGATGATCTGGAAATGATATGTACGGAGTCTATCGAGTTGTCTCCCAATGGGCCGGTCGTCGCTCTCAACATTCCCATAGGGCAGTGGCACACCGCTCGAGCTTTGGAGAGTGGGACTGTGATTCTTGAAATGAAAGATGGACCGTATGAGCCAACTGGGGCGGAGGATATATTAAAGTAAAGGATTTTGATTTGTAAATAACTATATATGAAAATACTTGTTACAGGCGCAAAGGGTTTTGTGGGAAAAAACCTTTGTGCTGCATTGAATAACATCAAGGATGGTAAGGACAGGCGGTTCCCGGAGCTGTCTATCGAAACCGTGTATGAGTATGACTTGGATTCCACTCCGGAGGAGTTGGACGTGTGGTGCGCTTCGGCTGATTTTGTGTTCAACCTGGCGGGGGTAAATCGTCCTCAGAATCAGGAGGAGTTTATGGCCGGAAACTTCGGTTTTGCCTCAACGCTTCTTGATACGCTCAAGAAGCATCACAACACTTGCCCGGTAATGCTCTCGAGTTCTATTCAGGCTACGCTGGCAGGGCGTTTCGGAACATCCGAATATGGCAAGAGTAAGAAAGCGGGGGAGGAGTTGTTCTTTGATTACGCAGCGGCCACTGGAGCCAAGGTTCTTGTGTACCGTTTCCCTAACCTGTTTGGCAAGTGGTGTCGGCCTAATTACAACTCGGCTGTTGCAACGTTCTGCAATGCGTTTGCGAATGATCTGCCATATACGGTAAATGACCCTTCCGTCGAGTTGGAACTTTTGTACATCGATGATCTGGTGGATGAAATGATTTGTGCTTTGCAAGGCAAGGAGCATCACTGTGAGTTTGAAGGTGTTGAGACGGTTCTTTCTCCTGAAGGCCGCTATTGTGCAGCAACGGTTACGCATAAGGTCACGCTTGGTGAAATCGTTGACCTTTTGAAGAGTTTTGTGGAGCAGCCTAAGACTTTGATGATACCGGAGATTCCTTCTGGGTCGTTTGCTAAGAAATTGTATTCGACGTATCTTAGTTATCTGCCGTATGAGAAGACTGCTTTTGATTTGAAAATGAATGTGGATGAGCGTGGCTCGTTTACAGAGTTGGTACATACTCTCAATGCTGGTCAGGTGAGTATCAATATCTCCAAACCTGGCATCACCAAGGGGCAGCACTGGCACAATACCAAGTTTGAGCAGTTTATTGTGGTGAAAGGACACGGACTGATTCAGCAGAGGAATCTGAATGACCCGTCCGGTAAGGTGCTGGAGTGGGAGGTTTCGGGTGACAAGATTCAGGCGGTGCACATGCTCCCTGGCTATACCCACAACATCATCAACCTGTCGGATACGGAAGATCTGGTGACGGTGATGTATTGCAATGAGGTCTTTAATCCGGAGAGGCCGGATACGTTTTTTGAGGCGGTGTAATAAGATTTCTCGGCTTCGCTCGAAATGACAAAACAATAAAAATATATGGCACAATTCAAGAATAACGGGAAGCTGAAGCTTCTGATTATAGTGGGAACCCGCCCGGAAATCATTCGCCTGGCGGCCGTGATTAATAAATGTCGAGAATACTTTGACTGCCTGCTGGCACACACGGGGCAGAACTACGACTATAATCTAAATGGTGTATTTTTCAAAGACTTGAAGTTGGCAGACCCCGACGTGTATATGGAGGCAGTGGGGGCAGACCTTGGGGAGACCATGGGAAATATCATTGCGAAGAGTTACCAACTGATGGTTGAGGTTAGGCCTGATGCTGTACTGGTGCTGGGGGATACGAATAGCTGTTTGAGCGTTATTGGCGCCAAGAGGCTGCATATCCCTATTTTCCACATGGAGGCTGGGAACCGTTGCAAGGATGAATGCTTGCCGGAGGAAACAAACCGTCGCATTGTGGACATCATCTCCGATGTGAACATGGCATATTCTGAGCATGCCCGCAGATATTTGGCGGACTGCGGACTCCCTAAGGAGCGCACTTATGTGACTGGTTCTCCAATGGCGGAGGTGCTGCACGATAACCTGGCGGAGATTGAGGCCTCTGATATTCATAAGAGGCTGGGTCTGGAAAAGGGGAAATATATCTTGCTGTCAGCGCACCGCGAGGAAAACATCGACACGGAAAAGAACTTCCTTTCACTGTTCAATGCGATTAACAAGATGGCGGAAAAGTATGATATGCCTATCCTGTACTCATGCCACCCTCGTTCCAAGAAACGTTTGGAGGCGTCTGGGTTTAAACTCGATCCGCGTGTGATTCAACATGAACCGCTGGGATTCCACGACTACAACTGCCTACAGATGAACGCATTTGCCGTGGTTAGTGATAGTGGCACTTTGCCTGAGGAGAGTTCGTTCTTCACTTCGGTCGGCCATCCGTTCCCGGCTATCTGCATTCGTACCTCCACCGAACGCCCGGAAGCGTTGGACAAAGGTTGTTTTGTGTTGAGCGGTATAGATACTGTTGGCCTATTGCAGAGCGTTGATGTGGCGGTGGCGCTTATCAAGGATGGTCATCCCGGTATTCCCGTGCCCGACTATGTGGATGAGAATGTTTCAACCAAGGTGGTGCGGATTATTCAGAGTTATGTCGGGGTAGTGAATAAGATGGTGTGGAGGAAGTTCTAGTGGCCCTCACCATCTCCAGCCTGATTGGGTGTTTCGTTATGCTCGGCTCTTGGCCGTCACGACAAACTTGATTGGGTATGTCGTCTTTGTAAATGGAACCGTATTCGATTCAAGGATTTTGAAGGATAGAGACATATGACAGGATTATTAAACATGCTATCATTATTGATTCCGATCGCCTAAAAGCCCTGTTTTTAACTTAAGCACCTGTATTAAAATTTGGAAGTATTATAGTTAACCCACTGTTCAATCAATATGGAATTGAGGAGTTAAAGATTGTGAAACCATCCAAAGTTCAGGTTGATGATCTAGATTTGCCATTTTGATGAGAGGAAAAGGGGAGCCGATCTTTGTACGCTTGACAGTAAACATTGTCTAATGTGCAACTTATTAAGCAAAGTAATTACAGTGAGTATACGACAAGATTTAGATAGAATTACGACGCCTGACCAAATTGGACTAAGGGAGTTATATAATATTTTCTACTCCGTTCCAGATTTTGAGATACCGATTGTCCGTTATTCAATCTATCCTGGATCAAGTCTAATTCGTCAACGCGTGAACAAGAAAAGAGAGTCGTTCAAGAATATAGCTGAGATTTATTATCCTCCCGCCTCTGTTACGCCAATGGAAAGAGCAAATCTTCCTGGCAACCCGATGTTCTATGCCTGCTCTTTCCCAAGCGAAATTACTGATCAGTCTCCGATACCAAGGGTAATAGCTCTCGAAGAGACTTCATCATTTATGAGGGATACATCCCAATCTGGCATTGAAAGAGCAACTGTTTCGCGATGGAATATAATTGCTCGAATTGATCTAATTGCCTTACCGTACATCGGTACATATAATCGTGCATGTCCAGATTTGCTCCGAGTTAAAGAAAAATGGGAAAAAACTATAAGCCAAGGAGTGATTCCTCAAGATGCTTTGGAGCTTGTAAACTATATGGCTGAGGAAATCTCAAAGGATTTTAGTGACAGGAATCAGTACTTCAAAATTGCCAATTTTGTCCATTATCTATTGAAAATAAATCAAAAAACAAGAGATGCTGATGGCATCATTTATCCTTCTGTCCCGGCCCAAGGTGTAGGGTTTAATGTTGCGATAAAACCCGAATCAGCAGACGCGAAAATTCGTTTTTCAAATGCTTCAGAATGTCACCTTTTGAAGAAGGGAATGAAAATGGCCGTTATTCCTGTGAGTGATGCTATCGTTGACGAATATGGGGGAATGACCTTTAAGGATAGGAATTTCACTCCAGAAGACATGGTATTCTATTTTGATAATAGCATCGGACTAAGTTTTGTCAATTAAGAATTTTCGGGGAAATCAAATACTTGACATGCCAAATCGTGAACTGTCTGAAAAATAAGAAAGATAGATGTTCTGCGGCAATGACGCATCTGCCTTCCGTGCTGCCATCGTCTACTCACTTATAAGCACCTGCAAGGCTGCAGGGGTTGAACCCAGAGAATGGATGGAGGATGTTCTCCTCAAGCTGCCTTACTATCATCGCGACGGCAAGGACATATCCGAACTTCTTCCTCGAACTTGGGCCGAGTCGGCCACTAATCGAGGCTGATCGCAACTAATCGGTCCGACTCGGGGCTAATAGAGCCAACTCGACGACGTTGTTCCAAGTAGGAC
>ULKG01022280.1_pt1 | contig 12206 bp, 7 predicted proteins | sample 1951081 | NCBI WGS metagenome assembly ULKG01 (sample SAMEA4835493, study PRJEB28245) | human gut metagenome | biome: gut microbiome; material: fecal sample | place: Denmark | collected 2008 | reverse complement strand
CTGTTTGTGAGTTCGTAGGTTTGATAGGCTTGGTGAGACATCCGCAGGTCAGGGCGTTGGATGTGAACAGGGAAATATGTTCGCAGGGCTTGAACCTGTGTTATCCTATAAAGTCAGCTACCCAGAAGACAAGGATGCAGTTGTCGTGCTCCGGGATATCAGGCAGTTAGAGGAAGAAGAACCGGAGTTACATGTTGAGTTTGCACAGGAGACCGGAGAGATCTTTGTGAAGGTTATGGGACAGGTGCAGCTTCAGGTGCTGACACAGATTATAAAAGACAGATTTGGCTATCTCATATCATTTGGTATGGGAAGGATCATATATAAAGAGACACTTGCAGAACCGGTAATGGGAGTCGGACATTTTGAGCCGCTTCGTCACTATGCCGAAGTGCATTTGCTGATGGAACCGTTGGAGCCGGGAAGTGGCATGCAGTTTGATACGATATGCAGCGAGGATGTACTCGATAAGAACTGGCAGCGGCTGATCCTGACACATCTGGAAGAAAAGGAATACCGGGGCGTGCTGACAGGCGCACCGATCACGGATATGAAGATCACGGTGACTGCAGGACGGGCACATCAGAAGCACACAGAGGGCGGTGATTTCCGTCAGGCGACATATCGTGCAGTAAGGCAGGGGCTTATGATGGGAGAATGCAGGCTGTTAGAACCCGTGTATGCGTTCCGACTGGAGATTCCTACAGAGATGACCGGTCGGGCAATGAACGATATCACACGGATGCATGGACGATTCGCACAGCCGGAGATCGAGGGTGAAATGAGTATCCTGACAGGAACTGCACCGGTTGCTACGATGCAGGAGTACCAGCAGGATGTAACGGCATATACCAGAGGACAGGGTAAGTTATCCTGTACCTTGCAGGGATATGAGCCATGCCACAATGAAGATGAAGTGCTGGCGGCAAGTACCTATGATCCGGAGCTTGATATGGCAAATCCGGCATCATCGGTATTCTGTGCACATGGAGCCGGATATATCGTGGACTGGTACGATGTGTATGATATGATGCATGTAAAAGAAGATCCGGGATTTGCACTTGCAGGAATGGAAGATGTCCTGCGGAATATAACGTCAGAGCCTACTGAGGCAGACGAGGATAACCGAAAACGGATGGCGCGCGAGCGGCAGGACGCAGGTGCTCCGGTGTATGATGAGAAAGAGTTAGAGGATATATTTGTCCGTACCTATGGTTCAAACAGCCGGGAAAATGCAGCTTATAATAAAGCAGGTTTCGATCGGCATAATAAGAGCGTATCGGAAGCGGACTGGTATGTGAAAAAGGCGGCAGAACATGGTAAAAGCAAAACTGCCGGTGCGCAGACACCGTCTGTCGGCTCAAAGACAGCGGATACCGGAATTGCCAGACCCGGAGCATACAGGAAGCAAAAGGGCGAGAAAGAATATCTGTTAGTTGATGGGTATAATGTGATATTTGCATGGGATGACCTGAAAGCACTGGCGGCGGTGAACATCGACAGTGCCAGAGATAAGCTGATCGATGTTATGTCGAATTATCAGGGCTATGTCGGTTGCGAGCTGATCCTCGTATTTGATGCGTATAAGGTGAAACAGAATCCGGGCAGCATCACAAAGCATGGAAATATCCATGTGGTCTATACGAAGGAAGCAGAGACTGCTGATATGTATATAGAAAAGACGACACATGAGCTTGGCAGAAAATATAAGGTGACGGTTGCCTCCTCAGATGGACTGGAACAGTTGATCATCATGGGGCAGGGCGCACTTCGGATGTCCTCCCGTGGGCTTCGGGAAGAAGTAGAACGTGTGAACCAGATTTTGAGAAATGATTATCTCAAATAAAACGGACATGTTTCTGGTATGATCCTGAAAAGATATTAGAGGGAATCGATTCCAAAACAGCTATATGTATGAAATTTGTTAAAAATAGAATGAAAAAGTGAGTATTCTTTTCACAAAATTATATTATATAGATAAAAATATTTGGAATGTTTAAATAAATTTGGAAAAAATAACCAAAGAAAACCATATATTCCTTGAAGTTAATAACAAAATCTGCTAAAGTGAATAGTATGAGCGTACGAATTCAGATGAGATATGGAGGAGGAAGTATGGGAAATAAATTATTTGTAAGACAGATGAAGAGAACCGTTGCCTGCGTTGCGGCAGCAGCTACTGTTTTCTCAATGAATCCGGCAGGACTTCCGTATGCAGGGGGACAGGCTGGGGCATTTGTTGTAGATGCAGCGACTGAGAGTACGGCAGTGGAGATCAGTACATATGAACAGTTTGCAGCTTTTGCAAAAGCGGTAAATGCAGGTACGGCAGAGTCATATGCAAGTGTAAAGCTGACAGCGGATATTACGATACCGGCAGGAACCACATGGACACCGATCGGTAGTGCAGCTAATCCATATACGGGAGTATTTGATGGGGATGGACATACGGTGTCAGGACTTACGGCAAGTATAACGGCTGCAAAATATAGTCCTGAAGCTCCGTTTGGTTTATTTGGAAAGACACAGGGAGCAACGATCAAGAATCTGAAGATGAGTGATACGTCACTTACTGGAGCGTCATATGCGGGCATTGGTATTTTATGCGGTCTGGCTGAGAAGACCGAGATCAGCGGATGTACGATTGATAGCAGTTGTTCAATCGTAAGTGATGGTGCATTGATCGGTGGTCTGGCATGTATGCTTACAGGAAGTACAGTTAAGGATTGTGTGGTTGCTGCGGACATTCAGTTGAATGGACAGGCACCGTCTGGTGGTTATGTTTATCAGGCAAATGGTTCCCAAATTATTAACAGTGTATTTAAGGGAACGATCAAGGGCACTGGTGCAATTGTATATACGGGTGGATTTGTTGGAATTAATAATGGTCTGATTGCAAACTGTATCTATTCAGGTTCAATGACTGCAGTTGCTTTTACAACCTGTAGTGCTTTTGCAGGAGAGGCATCGAATTCAGGAGCGATAGTTAACTGTTTTGCAAATGGTAAGTTTTCATTAACGGATGGTTCAACAGGTACTACAACAGGTATTTTCAGAGGAAGTGGAAATGATAATAAAGTTGCAAACTGTATTGCAAATACTGCTATGGAACCGATGAATCTGATAGGTGTAGCAGGCAATGTTACCGATTGCGTATTCATGGAGCCATCAGAGATCACAGCCGGTAATGCTTCTTACAAATTGAATGGATATGCAGCTTCTTTGACAGATGCTGAGAAGGAAGAATACCATACATCTGAATGGAAATCTTTTGTAGAAACAGACAATGGTTCACTGACGTTCAGTTCAGAAACCAAGGTTACAAGAAAAGTAACATTTTATGATACAGACAATAATGTGATCAGCGGCGGTTCAAACTTCATGGAGGAGGGCGCAAAGCTCGTATATCCGGAGGCAGCAGATCCTTCCTATATTGCATGGGTAGACAGCAAGGGAAGAATATATGATAAGAATTCAGTTGTTGGTTCTGAGGATCTGGAGCTGTATCCATTGACAGAAGGTTATGTGGATTCACTATTGAATATAAAACAGGTATCGATCACACTGGATAGTGATATTTCTCTGGTATATCTGGTAGATCCGGCTGTTCTGGAACGTTATCAGAATGCGACAATTGTGTACCGGGATGCATCCGGAACAGTACAGGGAGCATCGGGCTTGTCAAAAGAACTTACAAAGACTGTAAATGGCAAGACATATCTGTATGGAGAGTTTACAGGAATTGCAGCAAAGGAAATGACGAAAGATATAACAGCAACGCTTGAAGGTACCAGTGATGGTGGAATGACAAATTGCTACAGCAAGGCTTATACAACCAGTGTTGCTGATTATGCAAAACGGCTGATTGCAATGGATGGCACAAGTAAAGTATTAAAGACACTGTTGGTTGATCTGGTAAACTATGGTGCATCCGCTCAGACCTATTTTGGATATAACACTTCAGATTTGGCAAATGCAGATTTTGATGATTATCAGACCTATGCGAGTGCAAAACATTCATTAACAGGATTTACAAATTCCGGAAGCTCAGTTACAAATTCCGGTAATGTAAAGATCAGTGGACGAACATTGGTGCTTGAGAACCGTGTTGGTATTGCGGTGATCATTGATACATCTGAATATGAAGGGAATATTGCTGATATTACGATCAATGTCAACGGAACAGGAGTTTCAGATGTTATAGCAGGTCAGGATCTAAAGCCATATGGCACAAACAAATATTATGGTGTTACATATGAGATCCTTCCGACAAAGATGGATGAAACTTATACATTTACAGTTCAGGTAAATGGTGAAGCGTCAGCACGTATGACCTATGGTATATCTGCTTATGCCTATAATATGAGAAACAACAGCAATACAAAGCTGGTTGCATTACTGCAGGATATCATGGAATACGGTAATTCCGCATTAAACTACTGGCTTGCAAACTAAGAACGATAAGATATTAATATAAAGATATTGAAAATATAAGGAGGGTTTAAAAAATGAAAAAACAGTATGAATCACCAGTTATGGAGATCGTAGAATTTGAGACAGAGGATATTATTACAACTTCAAGTGAAATAAACAATGGACTTATTATAGATCCAACAGGTAAAAATTAGAGTTATAAAAATATCAGAAATTGAATGAATATATAAAACCGGAGGAGTCTCGTATTCAAGGCACTTTTCCGGTTATGGAGGCAATCATCAGAGATATGTGTATGCAAGGATACTGGCTGGTTGCCGGTACAAATAAAATACGGGGGCAGGGAAGTCTTATACCAAAACCTGCCTCCGTATTTTGTTCATTTGTTATGGTAACGAGGAAAACGCAGCATAAGACAGGCAGAAGTTAGAACAGCCTGAGAAATTGTTATTTATAAAGAGGATATACAATGCAGAAATACATAATGGCGCTGGATCAGGGTACGACCAGTTCAAGAGCAATTTTATTTGGAAAAAATGGAGAGATGGCTGCTGTATCACAGAAGGAATTTACACAGTATTTTCCGGAAAATGGCTGGGTAGAGCAGGATCCGAAGGAAATATGGGCATCTCAGATGAGCGTAATGATGGAAGCAAGAGAGACACTTGGTATTCCAGTAGAAGAGATTGCAGCGATCGGAATTACGAATCAGAGAGAGACAACGATTGTCTGGAATAAAGAAACAGGAGAACCGATTTATCCGGCTATTGTATGGCAGTGCAGAAGAACCGCTGACCGGATCGATGCATTAAAGGCAGAAGGGTATGATACTGTGATCCGGGAAAAGACCGGACTGATCGCAGATCCGTATTTTTCCGCTACGAAGATCGAGTGGATCCTCGATCATGTTGACGGAGCAAGAGAGATGGCAGAGCAGGGCAAGCTGTATTTCGGTACAGTGGACACCTGGCTGATCTATAAGCTTACCGGCGGCAGGGTTCATGCAACGGATTATACAAATGCATCCAGAACGATGCTGTTTAATATTCACACATTAGAGTGGGATAAGGAATTGCTGGAGAAATTCCGGATACCGGAAAGTATGCTGCCGGAGGTGCATAATTCCAGTGAGATCTATGGATACACGGATGAACGGTTATTTGGCGGTTCGATACCGGTTGCAGGTGTTGCCGGAGATCAGCAGGCAGCTTTATTTGGACAGTGCTGCTTTGAACCGGGAGATACGAAGAACACATATGGTACCGGCTGGTTTCTGTTGATGAATACGGGAGACAGGGCTGTTTATTCCGAACATGGACTGCTTACTACGATAGCGATCGGACTGAACGGCAAGGTACAGTATGCACTGGAAGGCAGCGTATTTGTCGCAGGAGCGGCGATCAAATGGCTGCGCGATGAAATGAAGCTGATCGAGAAAGCCGGTGATACAGAGAGAATAGCATTATCCGTTAAGGACAGCAATGGTGTCTATGTGGTTCCGGCATTTACAGGACTTGGCGCACCATATTGGGATGCATATGCCAGAGGTGCGATCCTGGGACTGACCAGAGGCACCACAAGGGAACATATTGTTCGGGCAACCGTGGAATCACTGGCATATGAAACCTACGATGTGTTAAAGGCAATGGAGAATGATTCCGGCATGGAGCTGAAACGGCTGCGTGTAGATGGCGGTGCGAGTGCAAATAATTTCCTGATGCAGTTCCAGGCTGACCTGTTAGCAGGGGAAATTGTGCGCCCGGTCGTAACAGAAACGACAGCACTTGGTGCGGCATATCTGGCAGGACTGGCTGTTGGATATTATGACAGTATAGAAGAGATAAAGCAGAACTGGCAGGTGGAGCGGATATTTGAGCCGCAGATCGATGAAGAGATGCGGAGAATGCTGCTTTCCGGCTGGGAAAACGCAGTAAAGCGGGTGCTTTTATAAAATCAGAATTTAGTAGATAAAATTTGTGAGCTGTTTTCAGATGAACAGAAAATAGTTACAAATAGCAGGAGATAAAAATATGACAGATAAGATCAAGACAATACTGGAACAAATGACAATAGAAGAAAAGGCTGACATGGTATGCGGTGCAAGTAATTTCTGCACAGCGGATGCTTCCAGATATGGGGTGCCTGCGATCCGTATGCTGGATGGAGGAACCGGGATCAATTATGAACAGTTGATCGCAGATCTGATCCTATCCTGGCGTACAAATCCACGCGATGAGGAAGAAGCATGGCTGATGAAGGATTTTAGTGCAACAGAAGAAAGAAATGTTATATTTGACTATTTCCGTCCGGACAAGCTGACAGAAAAAGAGACAAAGGTCTGGAAAAAAGTCCGGGAATATCTGAAGGAACAATTTATAAAGAATACAACCAATAATGATACGACGCTTGCATTTGTTGAAATGGCAGGCGATGCGGCGGCTGATATTATGTCTCCGGCATGTTTTCCGTGTGGCATGATGCTGGGAGCAACCTTTAACCCCGATGTTGTCAATCAGACAGGACATGCACTTGGAAGAGAAGCGAGAGCATATGGTGTGAGCATGCTTCTTGGAACTCCGAATATCAATATCCACAGAGATCCACTGGGCGGAAGACTGTTTGAGGGATTCTCTGAGGATCCGTGTCTGGTAGCGAAGCTTGCTCCGGAATGTGTAAAGGGTGTGCAGGCGGAAGGCATTGCAGCAAATATCAAGCATTTTGCTGCCAATAATCAGGAGAAGAACCGTCAGGGAATAAATGAAACAATATCAGAACGGGCATTGCAGGAGATTTATTTTCCTGGTTTCCGTGCCTGTGTAGAGCAGGCGCAGCCTGCGACAGTTATGGCAGCCTAGAATAAGATCAATGGAACAGCCTGCACTGCAAATGAATGGCTGTTAGACGGTATTCTGCGTAAATACTGGGGCTTTGAAGGTATGGTCGTATCAGACTGGGGAGCAGTATATGATCCGATCGCAGCGTTAAAGGCAGGCAATGATCTGAATATGCCGGGAATCACAGCAGACCCGGAGAAGGTTGTTCAGGCAGTAGAAGCCGGGGAGCTGACAGAAGGGGAGCTTGATCGGAATGTGGCGAGAGTGCTGGAGCTGATGGACACCTATGGTTCACCGAAATGCTATGATATGTCAGCACAGTATATTATGGATATGTCGAAGCAGGCAGCATATAAGGCAGCCTGTGAGGGAATTGTATTATTGAAAAATGAAAATGGAATCTTCCCGATCCGGTCGAAAGGAAAGGCGGGCAATGATTCTGTATTTGAAACTGTATCAGACGAGGAGGTAATGTCCGGGGTTGTTCTGTGCGGAAGCGGAGCTATCCGTTTATATGACTGTGGTACCGGAAGTGCAGGTATTACGACAGATAAGGACAGCAGCATCTACGAGGGGCTGATCCAGAATGGTGTCGAGGTGAGTATCGGAATACCGGCAGCAGGGAAGCGTGCAGGCATTTCCACTTATATCTGCGTTGCCAGAATACCGGGCATGGAAGGAAATGACCGGAAGAATATGAAGCTGTCCGCCGAGGATGCACAGATTTTGAATCAGATGTTAGATCTGAAACGGGAAAATCCACTTGTGAAGCTGGGACTTATCTTAAATGTAAGCGGGCCGGTCAATCTGGCACTTTGGGAGCATGAGTTAGATGGCATCTTCTGTATGTTCTTACCGGGTATGGAAGGTGGACATGCAATGGCAGATATCTTAATCGGCAGAGTGAATCCATCCGGAAAGCTGCCGCTGACATTCCCAAAGAAATATCAGGATACACCGACGTATCTGAATTTCCCGGGTGACGGATATCAGGTCAATTATGGAGAAGGTATCTATGTCGGATACAGATATTATGATAAGAAGATGGTAGAGCCGTTGTATCCATTTGGACATGGATTATCCTACAGTCATTTTGAGATCAGCAATGAGCGTGCAATCGGAGAGCAGTCTCCGGTAGAGATCATTTATCCGGATGGCAAAGTAGATAATAAGAAAATGCCGGTATTTACGGATTCGATCAAGATCGCTGTGGATGTGATCAATCAGGGACCGGAAGAATTCTCTGAAGGTATGGAAGTTGTTCAGCTCTATATCAGTGATCCGTATGCATCCATCTCAAAGCCTGTAAAGGAATTGAAAGCGTTTAAGAAGATCCGGCTGGCATATGGCGAACAGGAGAAGGTCAGCTTTACTCTGAAAAAAGACGACTTTGCTTCATTTGACAGTGACCTGCATCAGTGGGTAGCGGAAGAAGGTATCTATAATATCCTGATCGGAAACAGCTCACGAAATATCGTGTGCAGCATGCCTGTCTATCTGGATGCAAAGACGGAGTACAGCTACAGTATCGAGACACCGATCAAGGTGCTGTATGAGAATTCTGTGACGAAAGCGCATATGAATCATCTGTGGCTCAGACTGGGACTTGATCCGGCGGATATTGACAATAAATACGAATATGAGCCTCACACCAGACTGATCGATCTGGTTCATCTGAAATGTGAGAATCCGGAGCAGGAAGCACTGGATGAATTCGGACTTCGGGTTGGAAGCCTGAAGCGGGCATAAAGAAACGAAAAAAAGCCATTTCCAACATATATTCATGGATTTAAATGTATGGTATGGAGATGGCTTTTTTATTTGAAAAAATTCGAATTTTCACTTTAAAGTAAAAAAGTTTATTGCGTTGAAGTAAAAAAGTGCTTGCATTATTTTAAAAAACTGTTATACTATACTCACACCAACGCGTTAAAGTGAGAAAATAAATAGAAAGAGCGTTGGATAACCCTGAGAGTTTGATCGGCTCATCAGGTGATAAAAAAGATTTAGGAGGAAACAGCGATGATAGGCGGAGATATGATCACGTACAGACCTGATATTCAGGTGCTTGATGCTACAATTCGAGATGGAGGACTTGTCAACGATTTTTATTTTACAGATGAATTTGTAAAAGCACTTTATGAAGCAAATTTGAAGGCTGGTGTTGATTATATGGAATTCGGCTACAAGGCTTCCAAGGAGATGTTCGATGTAGAAAAGTTCGGAAAGTGGAAGTTCTGTGACGAAGAAGCCATTCGCAGTATAGTCGGAGAGAATAATACAGAGATGAAGATATCTGTTATGGCGGATGTCGGAAGATGCGATTACAAGACAGATATTATTGACAGAGCAGACAGTGTTATTGACATGATACGTGTGGCTACATACATCAACACCATGCCTGCTGCGATCGAGATGATAGAGGATGCACATGCAAAGGGATATGAGACGACCTGTAACATTATGGCGATCTCAAAGGATCAGGAGTCAGAGATCGATATCGCTCTTGAGATGTTAGGCAAATCAAATGTAGACGGAATCTACATTGTAGACAGCTACGGCTCTTTATACCCGGAGCAGATCCAGAGACTGACACAGAAATATGTGGCAGTTGGAGAGAAATACGGTAAGAAGATTGGTATTCATGCACATGACAACATGAAGATGGCATATGCAAATACTGTTGAAGCAATGAGACATGGAGCAAGCATGTTAGATGGAACGGTAAGCTCTATGGGACGAGGTGCAGGAAATTGCGCGATGGAATTGCTGCTTGGCTTCCTTCGTAATCCAAAGTACAATCTGTACCATATCCTGAAGTTCATTGAGCGTTACATGGTTCCGTTAAAGGAAAAGGGTGATGCTGTATGGGGCTATGATGTACCTTACATGCTGACTGGTATGCTGAACCAGCATCCAAGAGATGCCATTGATTTCATCAAACAGGGCAAACACGAATACGCTGACATGTACAGCTACTTACTTTATCGCGAGTAAGAAGTAGAAATCGTTTCAGTGTAGTCTTTATTTCGTAATAAATGTACATAAAGACCATCCATTTTATATACGACACATATTATTTTACAAGACACTTTCGTGAGTTTTTGAACAAAATGAAAGCTACATTACATATTATTGCATAAGACGTTATGATAGTAATGATAGCTTTCATTTTATTTTTAATTATTGGCGCTCGGAAAGGCTTTCTGACATCAATGTTACAGAAAAAACCTGTACAAAATGTGGGGTTTGTGGTATTTTTTACTATATGTGTTTTGACAGTCGATTAGGTGCTGTCAGGCGGTAAGAAACGAAAAATAGATTTGATATAAGAGGTGGCAGATAAGATGGATTATAACAAATTAGCAGAATTAATATTCCCGGATATAACAGGAACGGTAGACGATCTCGAAGCAAGATTTCCAAAGAGAGACTTGCCGGAGGGTGCGAAGGTAACGAGATTTGCGCCAAGCCCAACCGGATATATGCATATCGGTGGTTTATATGCTGCTATGATATCAAGAAAACTTGCAAAGCAGAGCGGTGGTGTGTTTTATCTTAGAATAGAAGATACAGACAGAAAGAGAGAGCTTGAAAATGGCGTGGAGGAGATCATCAATTCCTTAAACAAGTTTGATCTTGGATTTGATGAGGGACCATTTGAAGGAAGCCCTGTCACATATGCACCATATAAGCAGAGCGAGAGAAAAGAGATCTATCAGATCTGCGTTAAGAAGCTGATGCAGGAGGGATACGCATATCCTGATTTTACAACTGCGGAAGAACTGGATGCGATAAGAGCAAAGCAGGAGGCTGCAAAGGTAGATATCGGATATTATGGAGAGTATGCAGTTGGAAGAAATCTGACATACGAACAGATCGAGGAGAAGTTAGCAGCCGGAGAGCCTTATGTTGTCAGACTTAAGAGTCCGGGCGAGGCAGGCAAGACAGTTGTTTACAGTGACCCGATCCGTGGTAAGATCGAGATGCCTGAGAACATGATGGATGTTGTACTGTTAAAATCTGACGGAATCCCAACCTATCATTTTGCACATGCAGTAGACGATCATTTTATGAGAACAAATATGGTCATCCGTGGTGATGAATGGCTTGCCTCCTATCCGCTTCATAAGCAGTTATTTGAACTGTGCGGATTTGAACTTCCTGAGTATGCACATATTTCACCAATTATGAAGATGGAAATATCCGTTGATGAGGATGGAAATGAACATCAGCATAAGAGAAAGCTTAGTAAGAGAAAAGACCCGGAGGCAGCCGTTGGCTTCTATCAGGAGCAGGGCTATCCATCCGAGAGTGTACTGGAATATCTGATGACGATCGCCAATTCCAATTATGAGGAATGGCATGCAGCAAATCCTGATAAGACGATCGATGATTTCACATTGTCACTTGCGAAGATGCCGGCATCCGGTGCATTATTTGACATGGTGAAGTTAAATGATGTCAGCAAAGAGATGATCTCCACATTTTCAGAAGAAAAGTGCTATGAGAAGATCATGGCATGGGCAAAAGAATTTGATGAGAAGCTGTATGAATTTGGCACAAATGATAAAGAGAGCTTCTTAAAGACGATCAGCCTCTGGAAGATGTCCGGAAATAAAGTCCGTAAGGATGTTGGCAAGTGGTCAGATCTGGCAGAGATGTTCGGCTATCTCTATGTGCCGGAGAATGAACTGAAGCTTTCCTACGAGGTCGATGAGAAGTATAATGCAGATCAGATGGCAGAGATCATCAATGAATATAAGAAGGATCTGTTCTTAGATGCAGAGAACTGGTTTGCCGAGATGAAGGTAATGGGCGACAAACTTGGCTATTGTCCGAATGTCAAGGAGTATAAGAAGAATCCGGATGCTTATAAGGGATCGATCACAGATGTCTGCACGATCGTTCGTGTGGCAATAACCGGTAAGAAGAATT
>ULKG01024457.1_pt1 | contig 13577 bp, 9 predicted proteins | sample 1951081 | NCBI WGS metagenome assembly ULKG01 (sample SAMEA4835493, study PRJEB28245) | human gut metagenome | biome: gut microbiome; material: fecal sample | place: Denmark | collected 2008 | reverse complement strand
AACATAACAAATTTGATGAGATCTAAATTTTTCTTTTGCCCTATTATAGTCTTCTCTATTTATTGTTATTAATATATCAGTCCATTTAGAAAAAAATCTTTCTATTGGATAATAAATAATCCAATTCTTTTTTGGCGCACCATCATAAAAATGAAATCCATGGGCTGTATAAATCACCTTAATTCCGACCTCATGAGCTACCATTCTACCTATAACTCCACCTATAGGAGAATGACAATGTATAAAATCATATTTTTTATTGAATACCAGATTCTTAACTTGATTATATGCTTTTATGATCTGTGGAAAATCCATTACGTTTCTCGTAAAATCAATTTGATAATAAGCAACATTCATTTTTTTCAATCTATGCTTCAAATCTTCAATACGTTCTGCAGAGCAAGTATTCCCTTCTTTAAAATTGCAAGCCACCTCTACTTTATAACCAAGTTTTAAAAGAATATCTATATTGCTCATGTTAAATTGATCAATCATAGATGCTACTGAAGACAACATAAGCATAGATTTTTTCTTATGCCCATCCTCTTTCATGTTATTTTGATACATTTTTCTCCTTGCCGTCCTAATAATTCTTTGCATTTCCTTCAGTTCTAAAAATTGACTCTATAAGGGTATTTTTTTTGTATTTTACACCTTTGTACAAACTAAGTTCATGTGCATAACAACTATTTCCAAATGCCTTATTGACAAGACCACCGATTTTTCCCGGCATCTTACTTCCAATCCAGACCGCTGGTGCAAAACATTTTAACTCCGCTATCCTTTTTCCACTAGCCTTTGCAATCTCTTTTACCATATCTGATGTTTTTGTCCACTCTCCATTTTGAGGCAACAATACAACCGAATTTCTAGCATACGATTTGATCAACATAATCTGACATAAAAACTCACACAAATTCTCGATATAAAGCATGCTTCTTTCATTGTCCACATTTGGAAATATCAGTAATTTCTTTGCAAGCTTAGCCAATGTACGATAGTTTCCCTTGCTGCCTTTTCCATAGATCATTGGTGGACGTAAAACAATGACTTTATAAGTATCATCCGCTAATTCTCGAACTGCCACATCAGCCTGTAGCTTACTATCACCATAAAAGTTTGCTGGCTGTGGAACTGTGGTAGCATCAATCACCTTTCTCTTTCCATACGGTGCAGATTCTCCATAAACAATCATAGAAGACATAAAGATAAATGTCTTTACCCCTTCTCTCTTTGCTTTTTCCGCTACCTCAACGGCTAATCCGGTATTTACCTCATAATATTTTTTCTTTGTCTCTTCCGAAACTTTTCCAACATCCGCATGTGCAATACCAGCCACATGATAGATAATATCATAGTTTGAAAAATCTTTTTCTTTCCATGATTCATCTTTCAAATCCAGTTCTTCAATTTCGAAATTGTCACGATAATGCTTCTGTGCATATTCTATAAACGACTGTCCAATATATGATCTGGCTCCGGTAATCAGCACTTTCTTCTTTGTGTTGAAATCCACCTCTACCGTCTCACCAAATCCAATATGTCCAATCAGTTCTTCATCTGTTTTTCCTTCTGAATAATTGTAACTATTTTTTTTCATTTCTCCGGTTCCACCCTCAACAACACTATCATCATGGGGAACCTTAGAAATGGTTCCTAAGAAACATTTCAGATCAAATAAGAATGACTGTTTCTGCACATATTCACCGTCCAGTTTTGCTTTTACTGGGATCTCCAGTTCATCCCTTCCGTTAATCTGTGCCCACCCGGTCAATCCCGGTTTCACATCATTCGCACCATACTTATCTCTTTCTGCAGTAAGCAGATCCTGATTCCATAATCCCGGTCTCGGTCCGATGATACTCATATTTCCCACAAAAATATCCCAGATCTGTGGTAATTCATCTAAACTATGCGCGCGAATAAATTTACCAACCTTGGTTATGTACTGATCCGGATTGTCCAACTGATGTGTCGGCACATCATGAGGGGTGGATACTTTCATGCTTCTGAATTTATGTAATTTGAAATACTCCTTGTTTTTTCCTAACCGTTTCTGGGTGAAAAGTACAGGTCCCGGATCCTCAATTTTAATTGCGAGCGCAATAGCTGCATATACCGGAGACAGAACAAGTAATCCTCCAAACGAAAGAACTACATCTAATGCCCTCTTGGCATATTTACTATATAAGGATTCTTGCGTGAAAACAACACCTGACTCTTCCAAGTGTCCCCTGACACCATCTGCATTTTCAGCATCATTGTCATTTTTTACAAAAACAACCTTCTTGCCTTCAAATGGATTCTGTTCTGCTGGTTCATTCTTGTATGTATAGTCAGCCTTTTTCTTTTTCGCGACAAGCTGCATTCCAACAAATGCAATACCCGCCGCTCCTGCTAATATTTTAAGGGTTTTACAAAGCTTTTTGTGTGCCATTGCAACTCTCCTTCTGTTCATAACTATGTTATGTTCATTTCCCTAAACCAATTTATTATAGCATATATGTGCATATATATCTACTTTTTTCCGTTTTCATCTATCTTTTTTTCATTTTCATGGCTTTTAGTTGACTTTATCGTTTCTTACAGAACAAACAAAAATTTCTTATTTAAACAGATCCAAAACTATTTATGAGGCGTGATTCAATTAATCACACCCCAGAATTTGACCTAACACCGAAAAATACTCCTCTATATAGATATCTCACTGTCATCTTCCATATACCAGAAATCATCCCTGCTAAGTTGCGGAAAGTTATATACATCCACTCCATGATGTTCGGGCAAGCTGATCAGTTGCTGGCGAATAGCATTTACTTCAACGATAATAACTGTTGCCGATTTGTAGCGAAGGCAGTCTATGATCTGCTTAAACTGTCTTTGGTAATATTTATTCATTAAAATAGCATTCTTCATGAGCCAAATTACAAAAGGATGATCAAGCGTAATTCCTTTCCGCCAAGAAGGATCTACACAACAAAGGTATTTTCGGCTTTTTTCACTTGCGGCTTTGCAAAATAACATTGGCGGAAAAAGCTCAAAAATCTCATCTGGTTCATTTTTCTTTTTTTTAAAAAATGAAATAACCTGCCCCTTCTCATAATTGATCTTCATCTGATTATGTGCTTGTAAGTACGCATCTTGATACAAATTTAATAAGACAAAAAGTCCATCATTACTTACAACGGCATCTTTTGGATTATTTATATAGATATTTTTAAAATGCTTTTTTGAAAAAATGGCTTCTTTTAAAAAACGACTTCTTTCCTCAAAATAATCCTTTTGATTCTGTTCCAACCATCGTTTTAATGGAAGTATTCTCACCTTTCTCCAATCTTTTTGTATAAGATCCATGCAGAAGCCCCACACATCTTTTACGCACAAATACTCCCCTAATATACTATATTTTTTTGCAACACCACAAATATACAAACCAACTTCTAACGGAAGTTGCGTCATTTCAGCACGACTAACTTGTGTAGTTGGCTTCCATTCATCCTCCAAGAAAAACATTCCTATCTGTGAATGATCTGTTCTAAATCCTCCAGATATACTCCCCACGTAAACACCTTGATACGCGCACTTAATTAAATCATCTCGCAAATTTGGCTCAAAAGAAATAATATTTGGACACCCAAATTTTTCAAGTAATATCCTCATATGTTGATCCTGTTTATTATCATGATAACTTTTCCACATTTCAAATAAGCCAACAGATGCTCGAAAAGGACTCCACACCTCTCCTAATTGTTCCTCTGATTGAGGACATACATCACACTTTTCAAAAATATTAGCAAGTGCATCCACTACTTCTACTCCATATTTTTCTTTTAACTCCCACCATTTATAGGTATGATCCATATCTTCTCCTACATAGCTACTAAATAATCGCAATTCAATCTTTTTATCTATCTCTTCAATATATCCGTTAACACTATATTCCAAATCTTTCACTTGCCAATAAGAAGATTTTTCAAAACGTACATCATACTTTACAAGTACACCCGATATTCCATACAAGACATGATCTTCCTTTGTGTCCAACGGAATGGTTGTCATTACAATTTGTGGATACTTTCCCTGCAACTCTGGAAACACCTGATCAAACTGTTCTTTCAATTCATCCGTCAGTTCATAAACTTTCTCTCCCGCTACAGCATGAGCTACTTCCATTATTTCTTCATAGGTTTGCCCGATTCTTTCATTATTATAATACACAGGCACCCGGGAACCACACAGATATTTTTCCACTGTATTCTTCAAATTTAAAGTTCCTAATTTTCCTGGATTCAAACATATCGCAATCGAAGTTCCGGCATTCTTCCGATATCCGTTTCTTTCCTGCTGATAAGAAGTTTCTGTAACAAAATCACCCGGATTTGGCATTGGCTCATTTGTGAAGTGGTTTTGTGATTGATTCAACAAAGTATAATATCCGCTGAGTCCCGTCACCTGCAATCGCAATCCATAATGTTTATTCATGTTCGAGTTCGTGGTCTCCTCTTCTCGCCGGTTTTTATCAGAATCAAAATAAAGAGTCGACACCTCCGCATAATCACCATTAAGAAAACATGACAGAAAACCGATTCCAAAGCGACTGATACCATAATACTTTTCTGTTTGATGGTGATCTCTTAAGTCTCTTTCGATTTCCTTGGAAGAGTAATATGAATTTCCCACTTTCAGAAAATATCTTTGCAGCATTCCCATGGTCATTCCAGTTCCCTCATCATCAATACGGAACCAGATATTTCCATCCTTGTCATTCCACTCCCAGAAATCAATACGGGACTTTTCCGGTATAAAATCAGAATCCATTTTTCCTCGAAGTAAAGTGGCATCGATCGCATTCTGAAGCAATTCTCTCACGAAAACATCCCGGTTATCATACAAATTTTCTCCCGTCAGCAATTCCAGAATCTTTGTCTGATCCATCGTGATGCAAAAATCTCCGCTCATATATCCATCGGATTCAATTTCATTGCGTAAAATAGTCCGGGGAAAAGGAAAGTTCTGTTGCCAGCTTTTTCTACAAGACTTCTGCAACCTTATGCAATTTCCAAGTTCAACCTCGATCCAGTCCAGAAAATCACGGATCGCATGCTCCACACCTGGATGGGTACAATGGGCTTTATACGGCAAAGCTTCAGTCGAAGGAGATGCCGGATAAAAAAATCCGGCAGAAGCCTGATGTTTCTTCCACTCTTCAATACTTTTTTCGTTGTCTCCTACATAGCTGTACAATACCTTTGGTGCTCTGGTATCATCGAAGTCCAATAAATCGCCCAACCGTAGCAGTAGTGCACAAAACAATGGACTGACATCATTTGCATTTAAGTAATCCAAATCATGATTACCAACCATATCTGAAGGATTGTAACCATGTGCCTCACAAACGGACACAATACACTGGAATGGCACGACATCTATTGGGCGCTGACTGATCAGTTCCTTCCATGCCTCATTATGCAGCACCTCAGCCACACGTTCAGAATGCAAGCTGCGGAGATACCACTGCCGCATATCTTCTGTCCATTCTTCTGCTGTGCTCCCAAGAAATTCCGGGTAATGTTCTCTCAAGAATTTTTTACATGTTTCTGTATCCTCGTATTGTGCCTTCTGTTCCTCATCTGTGTAAACCATGCCCACATCATGCAGACTTGCAACCAAAATCAGCAATTCCAATTCCCCTACAGTGAGATTACTAATCTGATCTCCCAGCAATCCTCCCATGGCATCCAATACATTTAAGATATGTGTTTCGTCATGCAACGTATAATTTTCAAAGATTCTGCGAACATCCTTCAAATAATTCGCAGCATATTCATAAACTTTTTTTACCCATATACATCTTTCGCTTCCTGCATCAGCTTTTTTCTTATATTCTTTCCATAATGCAGTTTCGTCTAATTTTTCTGAATGAACCATGGCATTTCCTTCCTTTGTTTTTTGTATGAACTTTTTCGATATTATATAGTTTTATTTCATCCTAATTCTCCAAAAGATCCTCCCCTTCTCCGCCTTGCGCGATTGGAAAAGCTCCTACATAAAATTCTGAATTTCTCTCTTTCATACCTTTTAGGCACAACACCGCATATTCTTCATCTGCTTCAAATCCCCCACCGTTTTGAATAACAGAATATAGTTCTTTTCCGCTAGCGGTTAATAAATAAGCATCTCTACGGAATAACTCAGGAACATCAGCGTAGCTCATGACAATACCACATATTTTATCATTGTGCATCTCCAAATTTGTATCTTTAGAAATATATAAAGCCAAATCATGATCCTGGCTAAGTGCGCCTGCCTCTAACAATGGCACAATATGTCTCTCATAAGACAATCCCCTGTTTCTTATAAACTCCCGACATTCTTCATCTCCATCTTCCTCACAAAAAAATCCAGCCGCATCAATATAATAAATATCCCCACTTTGCATAACATACCTACATAAATCCGAAAATATATTTGCTTCTTCAGATGACATATTCCGAATCATCTCTAATGTACGGAGTGAACAAGCCTTTGGCTTCACAATCTCATTGGCCAAAACTTTCCCCCACAACTGTTGCAAATTCTCGTTGCTAATATTTCCAACGGCATCGAAAAAACGCATCAGCCAGTCAAAGCTAAATGTAGTCTGATCTACGTTCTCTTCTACTTCCATTTCAGGCTGCCTTTCTTGATTAGATGCGATCATTTCATCTGCCCGTTTTGCAATTTTCAAGAAATTTCGGCACTTATACAGTTCTACATAGGAAAGCCTTCCCGCTCCAAGTAATTCCTCCAGAACTTTATCAAATTCCTTCTTTTTTAATGCTTCCATAACTTTAATGTTTTCTCCTTTTCGGAAAAACAAAGTTGTAATTAAAGATGAAACCACACCTTGCACTGCTGGAGAAGCAATCAAAGCTTGTCCAGCATTAGCTAGTGTATCAATTATTTCTGGTTTAACTACTTCTGGACTCATGTTTTCTTCCTCGCTCTCTGATATTTCTTTTGTTAAATTGTGCCAAGTCGCTAGCGCGACGGCTAGCCCCCCAATACATGAAACCACTACTTTTCAAAAAAATAGCAGTTTTTGTGTATATGTTGTATTGTTGAGATACCCCTACCTTAACAATAAACAATACACACAAACTCCTATGCTTAGGTTACCATGGATTTTTTAACTCAACAACTACATATCTGTTTTTTTCCCGTCCACCTCCCCTTTTTGAAATGTTTCTATTTTCTATTACATTTCAAAGGAGATTTTATCATGGACAATTATTTAAATTCTTTTTGGGAAATGATTTCCCTCCGTGGTCTTACTGACCGTACCATAAACTGTGCTATTTCACAGCTGCGCTTTTTTACCCTGTATGTCCTTCACAAACCGTGGGATGATACCCAGCTTCCTATGCGCAGATTTGACGAATATCTTCCCTTTGTCCCTTCCAAACAGGAAGTTTCCATCCTTATTGATTCCATGCCGGATTTGAAGCAGAAGGCTATGGTCGCACTCATGTATTCTTCCGGTCTGCGTATTGGCGAAGTTTGTCATCTTCGTTATGAAGATATCCAACGCAAAAACATGCGCATCCATATCAGGCATGGCAAAAACCGTTCTGACCGCTATGCGATTCTGTCCAAACGTGCTTTGGACGTTCTATTTATCCCACCGCATTGCCATTACCAACTCACGCATTGTCTCTGTTACGGAAAATGAGGTTTCCTTCCTGGCAAAAGACTACAGATCCGGAGACAAAATCCTTGTCCGCATAACACCGGTGGAGTTTATCCGCCGTCTGATGATGCATGTGCTCCCGGCCGGGTTCCAGAAAATCCGGTACTATGGTTTCTTAAACAATCGCCGGAAGAAGAAAAACCTCCACATCATCTTCCGGATTCAGGGACACCGGAAATTTATATCCCGCTTCACCGGCTCTTCTGTTGCAGAAGTAATGAAGACCGTTTGGAAGTATGGCATCAGCCTGTGCCCATGCTGTGGAAAAAACAGCATGCGGCATATTGGCAGGAGCTTTGCCCTCCAGAATTAAACATCTGTTCCCATATGTTTTTCTAAGCCCCCCGGCAGAGGGCTTGTTTGCCATGTCTCTTTTTATTCCGGCAGGATAATATACCTTATAAATTAACGTAAGACCCTGTCATGACGTTATTTTTGTGGGAAGGACAGGCGTATTCAATCCCCATAATGTACTGGCTAAAATTCCGCAACCTGGTACAATCATGAAGAATCACATTTTGAGCAACTGTAGTTTATGCACAGTTGTTCTTTTTTGATTGCTCAAACTGTGATACTTCACTTAAGAATTATACCATTTACGAATAGAGCATGCAGTAAAATTAAAGAGAGCAGCCGCTCCGACTGCTCCCCATTCTATTTCTAATTATTTGCTTTTTTCCACCTGATACGAAGGCACTAACCGTTTCACTACCAGCTTCATCTGTGGATCATCTTCATACGCCGTCTTCTTCAGATCTTTCAAATGTTCAAAAAACTCTTCCCTGTCAAATTCAATCGGTTTTCCGATAAAAATCAGATCATTCTCTGTTTTCTGAAGTCCTTCCTCTTCTTTCAGACACTCTTCAAACATCTTTTCCCCCGGTCGAAGCCCTGTATACACAATCGGGATATCCACATCCGGTTCAAATCCGGATAACTTGATCAGATTTCTTGCCATATCATCAATCTTTACCGGCTCTCCCATATCCAGCACAAAGATTTCTCCGCCCTTTGCGTAAGCACCTGCCTGTAAGACAAGCGATACAGCTTCCGGAATCGTCATAAAATAACGAATGATATTTTTATCGGTAACAGTAACCGGTCCGCCCTCTGCAATCTGCTTTTTGAAAAGAGGAATCACACTTCCGTTACTTCCCAGTACATTTCCGAAGCGAACCGCTACATAATTGGTTTTCGGGAAACGATGCTGCATTCCCTGAATAATCATCTCACAGATACGTTTAGACGCTCCCATGATATTGGTCGGATTTACGGCTTTATCCGTAGAAATCAATACCATGCGCTCCGTTCCGTTTCTTCCTGCTGCCATAGCCACATTATAAGTACCGAATACATTGTTTTTGATTGCCTCATTCGGACTGTCCTCCATAAGTGGCACATGCTTATGTGCCGCTGCATGAAAAACAATTGCCGGTTTATAATCCGAAAATACAGTATCCACACGATGGGTATTTCTCACAGATCCAATCAGCACAACCAGATTCAGATTCGGAAATTTCTTTCTTAACTCCTGTTGAAGGTCATACGTGGTATTTTCATAAATATCAAATATTATCAGCTGCGAAGGATGATGCGCCGCAATCTGGCGACAGAGTTCACTTCCGATGGAACCACCGCCACCGGTTACAAGTACAGCCTTTCCCGCAATGTATCCCATAACCTCATCCAGATTTGTCTTCACCGGTTCCCGTCCCAGTAAATCTTCGATTTCCACCTCACGGAAATTTGAGACACTTACCTCGTCATTCACAATCTGCGCCATACTAGGCAGAATCTTAATTTTGCATCCTGTGTTTTTACACAATTCCAGAATCTTTTTCTTTCGATCTCCCGGCAGATTCGGGATGGCAATAAAGATTTCCTGCACTTCGTATTTTTCTGCTGCCCAGGGAATTTTGCTGTCATTTCCCACAATCGGAGCTCCCAGAATGGTGCTTCCAATCTTATTCTTGTCTGCATCAATCACGCATACCACACGATTGCGGATCAGCGGACTGTTTTCCATATTTTTTATCAGGAAATTCGCACTGTCTCCTGCTCCAATCACCATGGTAGCAATGGCATGTCTGGATGCGTCTCCCAGATAACTGTGTCGTATGATACGCAGTCCCCGATATACAAAACGGCTTCCGGACACCAGTGCCAGCAAAAAGAAAAAATACAAAATATAATAAGAACGCGGCATATTCCATTGGAACATATGCATTCCCAGACTCTGTATTGCAGCACTGAGCAGGCACGCAATCACTACATTTAACAATTCCTGTACACTCGCATATTCCCACAGACTATTATACAGATGCATAATAAAAAATATCACGATGGTTACAATCATATTTACCCAGAAATATTGCAGTGCTGTCTCTAAAAAAGGAATTCCCTGCTCACTCTTTAAACTGAAATCAAAACGTGTCCAGATAGAAAAAATTTCCGCCAGAAAGATTGCCAATATATCGTAAATTACCAACAATACGATTCGTATATATTTTGCCGTTTCTCCCCGAAACCGGTTTTTCATTTGTTGCATACCAAAATTACTCCCTATAATCTACTCATTTTCATGATTTGTTTGATTTTCTCTGTTTTCTTGACTGTTTCTTTCCGGACTGCTTCTTTGCAGAAGTTTCTGTCGTCACAGCTTTTTCCGTTTTAAGGTCGTTTTGTTTCACGACAACGTCATTTTCCTCGGAAACCGGTTCTTTTGCGAAAAGATTTTCTTTTTTTACCAGTATCCGGTTCACCGCAAGTCCCAGGCCAAGCATTCCCCAGAATACCGGAGCGGTACAAACATTAGAATCGTTTACAATCCCCGCAAACATATATACCAGCACTGCTGCAAATAATCCAAAACCAACCCAGCTGATACTCTCATGTAAATTCACTCTGCGATAGATGCGTGCCGACTGTACCAGGTACCAGAACAGAAATACCAGGAGTGCCAGGGTACCGAGTAATCCGGTTTCCACCCATTGCTGCAGATACCAATTATGTGCTTTCACATCATAGCTGTTTGCACTATACATATAGTTTTGACTGATATAATCTGCCTGCGGTACTTCAAACATATAGGAATTAGCACCAGATCCCATCAATACATGTTTGCCCAAAATTGGGATTGTCTTATTCCAGATATGTCCTCTTCCACTCATTGCATCATCCAAAAATACTTTTGAAACCTTCGGATTCTCAAACTTCACTAATTTTCCTGCTGGATTCAGATACTCATATCCATTCTCATCGGTATTTATGAAGTTCCACTGCACACCATCAATCGTTGCACAAATTCCGGGCAAGCTATCTCCAAAAGATACCGGTTGCAGCTGTACCCCAGAAAAACGGCTGTCATCCATCGTTGTCACCTGGTTATCTGCATCCACTATCGTCTGGCTTAACTCATTTCCATCCGAATCTTTGCAACTGATCTGTGTTGTTCCATCCTCTCCCACGGTATAAGAAACACTCAGTTTATTCCCGTGAATGTCAAGCACAACATCATCCGTATTGGTTTCTACTCCATTCAGAGCCCATCTGTCGCTCATCCGGTATGTACCAACAATTGTATTTTTTATATTTTCACCTGCTGAGGTGGTATTTCCAAGTACGATTGCTGCTATAATCCCAATTACCACTACAACAGCACCCACAACAAACAGTTTTTTCTTCCGGCTCAAAAGCACAAGTATAAGTACCACTGCTGCCAATGCAAGAGCCATCCATCCACTCGCACTGCCGCTTCCTTTCAAGCAGATGGCACAGCATACTACCGCTACTGCCAGCACTATCCGATGCCATATCTTTTTTGACGCAATAAACAGGCATACCGCCAGCACTATGAGCATACCAAAATAAAACGATAAAAAGTTCGGATTGTATAATGTCGTATAAGAAGTTTTCGGTACAAAATTAAACGTCAGCTCTTTTAAATTCTTCCACCATCCAGGATTTGTGATCAAATGTTTTCCAAAATTTGACTGAAAGAAGTCCAGTCCAAAATACTGAAATACGCCGATCACTGTAACAATAGCCATGCCAATGCCCGAAATTTTCAAAATGAATTCCACATGTTTTTCTTCATTCACAAAATTATACACATAATAACACAGCAGCATATACGCAAAAACTACCCACACAGACTCAAAAAGTTCATAAGTTCCGCCGGATACCCAATGCTTATGCTTTGAAAAAAGTGCTGACATCAGAACAAAAAGTCCGTATACCATCAGAAAATAAAAAGAATTTTCAAACTGCAGGGTCTCTTTCTTCACATAATGCCGATACAACAGAATTGCAGCCATCACCACTCCAATGATTACGATCGCAATCATCTTCCATGCAAAAAAGAAATCTGTCTGTGTATCTGAATTGGCCGGAAACCATTCAAACTGCGACAGATTTGAATTATAGGAATACATATGTACAAGCAATGGCACAAACCCCATCATCAAAATGACGGGAATCATCAGCTTATTCGTCTTTTTTAAATTTCGATATCCATTCTCACTCAAAGTTTTCTCTCCTTAGTAAACAATTTTTCTAGAATATAATACCTCTAAACCTTCGTTTTTTCAACACGTAAAATATATATAATAGGTAAAAACTCTTTTTTGTTACTTGTGTGTTACTTAAAAATTTAACAAATAAATGTGTATGATTGACACGATAATATAAATTTTTACACATGAAAGGAAGAAAAATGAGATTACCAAACGGATACGGCGGAGTCGGAAAACTCTCCGGCAACAGAAGAAGACCCTACGCAGCACGCATCACTACGGGCTGGCACATCAATGACATCACTGGAAAGCGCATCCAGCACTATCAGATTCTGGGCTACGCTCCTACCCGGTCAGAAGCTCTGCAGATTCTGGCACGTTACAACAATTATCCCATCGATGGGGAAACGCTGAAATTAACCTTCCGGGAAATTTATCTCCGATGGTCCGAAGAAAAGTTTCCTACCATCTCCCACTCCAACATCAAAGGCTATCGGGCGGCCTTTGCCACTTGTGAAAACATTTCTGATATGCCATTTCACAATTTGAGACTCAATGATTTACAGCAGGTGATTGATCACTGTGGTAAAAACTATCCTACCCTGAAAAAAATCCGTGTTCTTTTTAACCAGCTCTATTCTTATGCCATGAAGCACGAAATTGTCTCAAAAGATTATTCTGCCTATGTAAATATTTCGAAATACAAAGACCGGAATCCTAATAAAAACATACGAAGCTGTTTTTCCACTTCTGAAATTGCTCTCCTGTGGAAACACAAAAACGATCCCTATTGCCAGACAGTCCTCATGCTGATATACAATGGGGTCCGTGTCTCAGAGCTTTTGGATCTGAAAAAAGAAAATGTTCATCTGTCCGAACAATATTTTGATGTCATTGACAGCAAAACCGAAAACGGCATTCGAAAAGTTCCGATTGCTGACAAAGTACTCCCCTTTTACCAGCGCTGGCTTCATGACTGTTCTGATTGTGAATATCTCATCCATACTCTGGACAGCCAGCATTTTACCTATTATATGTATTACCACAATATTTTCCAACCCTTGATGTTTCGTCTGCACATCGATCATACACCTCACTGCTGCCGGCACACCACGATTTCCCTGCTCGCCGAAGCACATGTCGATCAGACTACCATCAAAAAAATTGTCGGTCATTCCGGCGCTATGTCCCTGACAGAACGGATTTACACGCATCTGGATGTGCCTGCGCTGGTCGAAGCCATTAATCAGATTTAATCGCTTCTTGTATGTTGCTTGCGTGTTACTTGTAGAAGTGATTTTGTCCCAAACTCTGTTTATAAATCCGGTATTTCC
>ULKG01009100.1_pt1 | contig 13801 bp, 8 predicted proteins | sample 1951081 | NCBI WGS metagenome assembly ULKG01 (sample SAMEA4835493, study PRJEB28245) | human gut metagenome | biome: gut microbiome; material: fecal sample | place: Denmark | collected 2008 | reverse complement strand
ATTCCGTGTACTGCCGTCGACGGAAACTCTTTTCTCTTCCATTACTTCTAAGAGTGCGGACTGTGTCTTGCTGGACGTTCTGTTTATCTCATCCGCAAGCAGAAGATTACACATTGCGGCACCTTCCCTGTACTCAAATTCCTGGGTCTTAGGATTGTATGCCGAAAAACCTACTATATCCGAAGGCATGACATCAGGTGTGAACTGTATTCTGTTACATCTGTATCCCATCGCCTTGGCAAACCCCATCGCCATGGTGGTCTTTCCCACACCAGGTATATCGTCTATAAGTATATGACCACCCGCAGTGATGGCAAGCATGACCTTAAGCACCGCATCATCCTTGCCTGTAACTACCTTTTTTACTTCGTTAAGTATCGCTTCCATTGTCCCCTGCATGATTATCTTCTCCCTTTATGATTTATTCCGTCACCGACTGCATATCAACCACAAGCCAGTTTCCGTCAAGCTTTGCGTAATAATATCTTGAATTGACGATATCCTGCCTTGCTTCTCCGTTAAGCTTCAAAATCATGTTTTTCTTAAAATATACCTCGACCGAGAACAGCTCCGGTGTGTACACAATGTAATTCGACACTGTCTCATCGGTAAATACCGGTGTCTCATGCGCACTGTACATCCACATATCATTTCTTCTGTAATTCTCTGCAAGCTCAAGATAGTATGAATCTGCCGGGAACATATACGATATCGGTGCTACACTGTTACTGCAGCCATCTATATCCTTTGAGAAGAAATTAGAATAATTCTTCGCATTCTGAAGAACGGTCGCAGACAATTCCGGGGCTATCGGCGAGGTCGTGAAGGTATCTATTGTGATATTTCCATTCTCATCCGGTGTATACATAACCATATCCCCCTGATTATTATACACTATGACATCCGGCTCGTTTAAAAGTCCGTCAACTCTATACTCCACAAGCTGCGGAACACTTACATACTCTGCCGCATATTTAAGTGCAGCTATCTCAGTTACATTTCCAGTCTGCTCTCTGGAATCAAGCTTTACACCATTTACAAAAACATTGTATGTATCCGGTGCTGTTATGGTAAAACCTATGCTGCCCTTCTCGTACACAGCTTCTATGCTGTCTATATCCCACTCCTGCCTGGTGAGTATGAACATAAGCGGCTCTGAAGAAGTCTCCTTCAGGGTTATCTTCGCAACAAGCTGCCCACCGGCATACACATTGTATACCGGGTGCTTTGCGTCATAGCTCGTCTGCAGCTTCTCATAGGTGATAGCCTTCCCTGATATGCTGTCTGCAAACTGTGATTGGTATATTCCGCTCTCCTCAAATCTGTTAGTGCTCTGTTCAAAATCAATTTTGTTTATAATGCTTCCATCCCGGAACTGTGCCAGGTATTTCTCCACTGTATACTCAGGCTGTGAATTTTCGTACTCCACAAGGCTTTTTTTCACATTGTTTATGACCACGCCCCAGAAAACAACCATAAGCGCAGTGAATACGGCAAAGCACACCCAGAATACAGGAAATTTTTTCTTTTCCGCCATGTCTACTCTCCTCTCTTTTCAACAACAAATGCTGTCGGAAGACGCCATGAAGATGTAGAATAATACAGTGTAACACTGGTCATCTCATAGGTTCCATTATAGTACATTGCAGATGAGCTTCCACCGTCAAGATTAGCGGCATTGACAGCGCCATACTCCTGCATGATTGAGATAAGGTCCTGTGCCGTTGCGCCAAGATGTCCTGCTGCTCCTCTTCCGTCTGTCACAAGCATAAGAACCGCTCCGTCCGCGCGCTGCCCTATAACGGTACGCGGGTTGGCACCGCTTCCGCTTCCTGAAATTTCTCTCGATGTTCCATTTATGATAAGCTTGGTAAAATGATTGTTGTCACCATCATCTATATCCTTGAAGCTTACCGCATCCCTTATCTGATTATCGGCCACGAACTGCTCTGCCTGTTCCGCGCTCATATTCCCGATATCCGCTATCATAAGAATATTGTTCTTTGTGAAGCCGACCATCACATCTCCCGCCTGGGGTGCATTGTACTGTATAACTCCGTCACATACCACAAGCCCCTTAGGGATACCGCCCCAGTTGCCCTCAGAATAGTATTCACCGCCGTTTATACCTGCGGCGTAGTCTCCCCTTTGTACAAGCTGCTCAAGAGTCTCGCCATACTTGCTCTTATTAAAATCAGACCAAGGATAGATTGTCGACAGCTTCACCCTCGATGGGTCATTAATTATAAGCAGCTTCGCAAAAAATGAACGTCCGGATATCTCCACAAGCTCTATACCGTCAATATCAAACTCTTGATTCTCGTTATTCTCGTCAACCGTCGGTATCTCAATCAGATCCGGATTGACGTCCTCCTCAGTCTTACCCATGCCATTCCTGTCTGTTATGGCAAGAATTTCATCCTCACTGAAATACCATGAGGCAAGGAATTTCATCTGACCTGTCTCAAGAATGGTTGACACAAAAAGGTCTCTTGCCGCCTTGGAAGGACCATGGCATATTGTCCACAGGGTAAAATATGCCCCCGCAAATGTGACTGCCACAAATGTCAATATACAAAGACATACCCTGAGGCAGATTTTCAGAGGCTTATTTTCCTTCTTTGTCCTTTTCTTCACGTTATTTCTGCGTACCTTTTTATCGGCTTTATTATCCGCAGCTGCATTATTTTTATTTATCACAGGCTTCTTTTTGGCACTACTTTTACGGCGGTCTTCCTCGTCCATATTGACGTCTAACAGTTCGATATCGTCTTTCATTTATCCTCCTTAAATACCCATCTGTGCTGTATCTGAAAGCTTATGACAAACAGCACCACATCGACAACCAGCTTTAAGACAACCTCAAGAAATGAGCCTGCCCTGCACAGGTAGCTGAGCAGATATACAAGTCCATAGGAGGCTGCCGTCTGGAAAACACATAATGTATAATAGCGCACCAGCGAACGTCCTACGGAGGCATTTGATTTGAATACAGCCTTTTTGTTCATCGTGTAATTGCACATCGATGAAACGGCCCTCGCAGATACGGTAGCTATCAGAAGTCTAAGTCCTCGTTCCAGCTTTTCTCCAATCAGAAAGACCAGAATGGCGTATATACCATAGTCGATAACAAACGATGTCCCTGAGCTTAACATGAATTTGAATATAATCTTATATATCTTAAGCGAATCCTTAATCGGATGGAAATGCGTTGAGGCATTGTCATCAAGATAGACTGTCTCTATCCTGACCTCCTCCATGCCGATATGATTTCTCTTTATGGCAAAGAGCATCTGCGTCTCATACTCAAAGCGTTCGCCCTCAACCTCACACATAAGAGGAAGATATTTGTATGGGATCGCACGCAGTCCTGTCTGCGTATCAGTTATTTTTATTCCGCAGAAAATTCTGAATACAAGACTTGTGCTCACATTTCCCACCCTGCTTTTCCACGGCACATTATCCTGTGAAAAATCACGGCAGCCGAGTATGACCTTATCCTTACACTCAAGCATTTTGCACGCACACGCTTTTATGTCCCTGACAGTGTGCTGATTGTCTCCATCAACCGTGATTACCCCTGCCGAATCCTTTCTGTTATTAACAACATAAGAGAAGGCCGTTTTAAGCGCCCTTCCCTTTCCCTTGTTGACCTCGTGTACCAGCAGTGTAACCTCCTTATGCAGACCTGCCTGACGGAAGGGCTCAAGATGAGCCTCATCGCTTCCGTCATTTACAAGCACAATGTCCTTAAAGCCTGCCTCTAGCAGTCCCTCCACCACTTTATTAAGCTTATCATCCGGATTAAGTGACGGGAGTACTATTGTCACCTTACTAAAATCATTATTCATACACCTTATGCCCTATCCTTTTTATGGTACGCACTGTCACACTATCCTCTAAGATGTGAAAGACGCTCCTTAACCTGCTCCATCATCTGTGTATACTTCTCAAGCTTATCCTTCTCCTCCTGAAGCTTTGCAGCAGGAGCTTTGCTTACGAAGCGCTCATTTGAGAGCATGCCGTTAACTCTTGCAAGCTCTCCGTTAAGTCTCTTCTCCTCATTTTCAAGGCGCTCGATTTCCTTTGCAATATCTACAAGCTCTGCAAACGGCATGTAGATTGTTCCGTTAGGTATAACAACCGATACCGCATCCGAATCAATTCCGTTCTTATTATCCTGTACGATAACCTCGCTTGCATAGCCAAGTGCTGCAAAGAATACCTTTCCGTTCTCAAATATACTTCTGAGAGACTCCTCTGCGGATACAACGTATACCTTTGCCTTGCGGCTTGGAGCAACATTCATGGAGGTTCTTGTATTTCTTATTCCTCTTACAGCCTCCTTGATTGTCTCGATGGCATTCTCCTCAACAGGGAAGCTGAACTCTTCCTTATATACTGGCCAGTTGGAAATCATAATCGACTCCTCCTCGTCCTGAAGGTTGCAGAAAATCTCCTCTGTTATGAACGGCATATATGGATGGAGAAGCTTGAGCGACTCTATAAGAACTGTCTTTAGTGTATAGCGTGCGGCAGCCTTGGTTGTGTCCTCATCATTGTACAGACGTGGCTTAACCATCTCGATATACCAGTCACAGAACTCCTCCCAGATAAAGTCATAAATCTTGCCTACTGCAACGCCAAGGTCGAAGTTCTCCATGTTCTCTGTGACTTCCTTTGCAAGTGTATTTAACTTGGAAAGAATCCACTTGTCGGCAGGTGTGAGCTCATCAAGGCTTACAGTCTTAGCCTCAGCCTTATCAAGGTTCATCATAATGAATCTTGAAGCATTCCATACCTTATTTGCGAAATTACGGCTCGCCTCAACTCTCTCCCAGTAGAAACGCATATCATTTCCCGGTGCATTTCCTGTTACAAGTGTAAGTCTCAAAGCGTCCGCGCCGTACTTATCAATAACCTCAAGAGGGTCAATTCCGTTTCCAAGAGACTTGCTCATCTTGCGTCCCTGTGAATCCCTCACAAGTCCATGGATGAGAACATTCTTAAACGGAACCTCTCCCATGTGCTCAAGTCCTGAGAACATCATTCTTACAACCCAGAAGAATATGATATCATAGCCTGTTACAAGCACATCTGTAGGATAGAAATACTCAAGCTCAGGTGTCTTTTCAGGCCATCCAAGTGTTGAAAACGGCCATAAGGCTGATGAAAACCATGTATCAAGTGTATCCGGGTCCTGTCTCATAGGCTTGCCGCACTTAGGACATACTGCGCTGTCCTCCTTGGTGACAACCAGCTCACCGCACTCATCGCAGTAGAATGCAGGTATTCTGTGTCCCCACCAGAGCTGACGTGAGATACACCAGTCCTTGATTCCCTCTAACCAATGGAAATATGTCTTGTCAAAATGCTCAGGCACGAACCTGGTATCACCCTTCTTCACCGCCTCGATTGCCGGCTCTGCAAGCTCCTTCATCTTTACAAACCACTGCTTTGAAACTCTCGGCTCAACGGTTGTATGGCAGCGGTAGCATGTACCTACATTATGGCTGTAGTCCTCAATCTTTACAAGAGCACCCTCCGCCTCAAGGTCCTTTACTATCGCCTCTCTCGCCTCATAGCGATCCATTCCTGCGTACTTAGGATAATCGTCAACAATCTTCGCATCCTCTGTCATAACATTGATGACAGGAAGCTTATGTCTTAATCCAACCTCGAAATCGTTAGGGTCATGTGCAGGTGTAATCTTTACAACGCCTGTACCAAACTCCATCTCAACATACTCATCCGCAATAATAGGAATCTCTCTGTGAACGATAGGAAGAATGACTGTCTTGCCTACCATATCCTTGTAGCGCTCATCGTCAGGATTGACCGCAACCGCTGTATCGCCAAGCATTGTCTCAGGTCTTGTGGTTGCCATCTGGATATATCCGCTTCCGTCTGAGAGTGGATATCTCAAATGCCAGAAATGTCCTGCCTGATCCTCGTACTCAACCTCAGCATCAGAAATGGATGTAAGGCACTTAGGGCACCAGTTGATTATTCTCTCGCCCTTATATATCTGTCCCTTGTTATAGAGATTTACGAAAACCTCCTTCACAGCCTTAGAACAGCCCTCGTCCATTGTAAAACGCTCTCTGTCCCAGTCCGCAGACGAACCGATCTTCTTTAACTGGCTCACGATTCTTCCGCCGTACTCAGCCTTCCAGTCCCATGCGCGCTTTAAGAATGCGTCTCTTCCAAGCTCTTCCTTGGTAACGCCTTCCTTTCTCATAGCCTCAACGATCTTAGCCTCGGTTGCTATGGAAGCGTGGTCTGTTCCCGGAACCCAGAGTGCCTCATAGCCCTGCATTCTCTTAAATCTGATTAAAATATCCTGAAGTGTGTTGTCAAGTGCATGACCCATGTGGAGCTGTCCTGTGATATTAGGCGGCGGCATGACAATAGTAAAAGGCTTCTTATCCCTGTTTACCTCAGCGTGAAAATACTTATTGTCAAGCCACTTCTGATACAGACGTCCCTCAATCTCGGAAGGGTTGTAATTTTTTTCAAGTTCCTTTGCCATCTTTTTATTCTCCTTTTTATGTGTGCGGAGAGTTCTGCCCTGATAAAATTATATTTACCAAAAACAAAACCCTCCGCAGAAAAATAGTCTCTGCGAAGGGCGATTATACTTACCGCGGTACCACCTTCATTGACTTATAAAAAGTCCTCTCTGTCACGGCGCGAACTGCTTCGTACACCATGTCTGTTCTTGTAACGGGAACAACTCCGCCATCAGCTAATCGCACATCGTCCATTATATGTACGTGTGTCTTTCACCGATGAAGCTCAGAAGCTACCTTCCCATACAGCAATATCCGAAAACGCTTCCAGCAATGATGATCTCACATGCTATGCGTATAACATAACCTGATATGTTCATTCACTGCGTTCCCTCTCTGTAGGATTGCACTATGGTACTCCTCTTCGTCACAGCCTTTAACATATACTTAATATATACGTTTTTCTAAGGTTTTGTCAACCTGTATATTGCTTTTATTTATATTTTTATTCCTGTCCTTCAGTACGAAATACATCAGAATACCGAATGCGGCACCTAAGAGAACCATTCTCACCCATAATCTCTCAAGAATATTCTTCTCCTTGTTAATTGTAAGCTTCAATGTCTCAACTGCGACAGGTTCACCGTCCTCATCCACTTCATCCCCCAGAAGCTCAAACCAGAAGTTATAGCTTCCGCCCGGAAGATTCTCATAAAAGATATGTTCAAGCTCACTTAGACGAACCGTTGTATAGGCTTTATCCACACCCGGCATTATATACCTGACATAAGGATCCTGATTGGAGAAATTGAGCACTGAGCACAGGATATCAATCTGCTCTGCATCCTTTGTGAGGCTTAGCTCATACTCATTCCCACCTTTCTCGACAAGCTCACCTAATCTCTTGTCAACGCGCACGCTCTGAATCATCAGCTTGAGCGACGATATGTCGAATCCCCTCGCCGTATCAATGTATGAATATATCTTTTTTCCACATGGAAGATACAATCTTCCGGCCTCGTTCATAAAGCAGCTGCCAGACTCCGTAAGTTCACCGAAAAATCCCGCATTCTCATCATACATCTCATAAGCGGCTGTGACATTGTCATCCACCCCTGCGAAAATATTGTCAAGCTCTATAATAAAGAATGCTGTCTTACAAACCACATACAGCTTATTATCCCTTATAAAAACAGCTTTGCATTTCTGATTTTTCAAAGCTTCCGGCATATTCTCCGGCACAGACACCTTCTTACCATTGTAGAATGCAACTCCGTTGTCCGTTGCCACAAAGAAGCCCTCCTGATATGCCGCCATATCATTCACATTCTTAGAAGGCAGTCCGTAATTCTCATCGATATTTGCCTCCAGCTTTCCATCAGCAAATACGAATATTCCGGCTCCATGGCTTGCGATGTAGAGCTTCTCCTGTGTCTGCCTGCCAAAGCTTCCGTATATCACTGACGCAGCCTCCGTGTTATACATTCCCATGGTCTTATCGTAGACGGCAGCTGCATTTTTTCCGTCATATACAATGCAGCCGTCATCGGTAAGGACATACAACATACCATCAACAACCTGAAGCCTGCTTATCTTAGCGGCATCCACAATCAATTCTCCGTTCTCAGAATACACACCCTGTCCGTACACAGCGACATGCTTGCTGCCGTTATAGGATATAATATCTGTTATTCTTCTGCCACTGAAGCTGTCCGTGAAGGAATTGCTGATATTCCTTCTGTCACTCATATCAATCGCTGCTATGCCGCTGTCCGTCGCAGCATAGAGTATTCCGTCCTCCTCAAGTACAGCGTTTATGACATCCGTATCAAGCCCCGTGCGCGCAAGCTCATCCGTGAACTCAGAGCTTCGCAGAAGAAGCACTCCTCTCTTTGATGAGCTTATCCAGTAGTTGCCCTGATAGTCCGTCATAATGTCGGTAAAGCCGCTCTCAAAGCCGTCAAATTCACAAACGTAATAAGGGCAGCTCTCCAACGCAGGTGCAGCTCCGTAGCCAAGATAAAAATACCCTATCTGCCCATCGGTGAGCACCCACAATCTGTTGCCATAATCATAAAAAAGCCTGTTTATACCCGACACATCGCCGGACATACCTGTCTTAGACAAATCAACCCACAGCTTTACCCCCGCTTCAATATCATTTTCATCTATGACCGCCATATCCATGCCGGAGGCTCCGACAACGAAATAGCCATTCACATAGCACACCTGCGCTTTCCCGGAATACGGAAGCTTGATTTTTCCGACCTGCACAGAGTCCTTTAAGAAAACCATGTCACCATTGACCGTGACTGCGGCGTTTAGCTTCTCCCCAGAGGCAACCGAGGTAACATAGTAATACTCCTCACCCACAAGCTCAGTAATCGTATACCCACTTGCCGGATTTATAGTAATCATGTTTTTCAGGGTACCAACATATATTACATCGTCATTTCCCTGTGCAATGCTTGTAGCATAATTAGAAGCATGTTCACTCACATCATCAAAATGCTGAAAACGGCTTCCAAGGTATATGGCTCCGCCATACGTTGTGGTGGCAAACCACACGCCTCCATCCTTGGTTGTAATCATATCATTCACACCATCAAAATGATAAAATGAACCATATTCGGTAAATTCATTTCCATCATAAGCCGCCAGACCCTCGTCCGTTCCTATCCAGACTATTCCATCACTTGTCTGTGTCATTGAGCTTACCTTGTTGGACATAAGCCCTGTTGTTGTGTTGTATATTGTCCGGCCATATTTTTCCCACGCGATATGTCCACTGTCATCCGCAGCTCCCTGCACGGTTGCTGCCCTGTCCGTACCGCCTCCGGCATCATCGGCTCTCACCGTGCCGGCATTAAACGGCAGACCAAGGGACACCATAACCGCCAAAGCTATCGCCGGCATGCTCTTTATTCTTCTCATATACGATATCTCCTTACAAATCGGCACATCCATAGCGACTGGCAATTTCTAAAATATCGTTCGCATACTGTGGATTGTCCTTCGCAAATTCAGCAATATTCTTCTTCGCTTCATCAATCTTCTTGATGTTAAATTCAATCTGCTCTCTAAGCTTCTGTCTGCGCACATTGAGATTATGCCTTACCTCTACCATTTCCTTTGGATTATACAGCGCTTCAAGCTGGTTCTGCCATATCTCCGCATCATGCATGCCGATTCCGGCAAGTATTACGGTAAGCTGGTCTGTCGCTCTGCCAAGCATTCCTGTCGTCCGCGCGTATCTTTCGCGCTCCTTCTTGTCATCGAGGTACATTTCATACGCGTTGGCAAAATCGTAAGAATTCTTGACACCGTACTTTGCGTACTGATACTCTATTGTATTTACTGTGTTTATATACTTTATCTTGACCTTATTCTGTAACATAATAGCCCTGTTAAGCTTCTTCTCGGACAGCTTCATGGTGTAGACCGCGTTGCGGTTTAACACAAACATAAATACAATAAATACCGTCATTATAAAAAGCATCACCGTAAGCAGATAATTATCCCCGGAAGGAACAATCTTTCCCGACACTCCCATATAAATAAGAATGGCAATAATCGCTGCAACGCCGATTATAGAAATATTTTTGACATTATGGCGGCGGTTTACACAATTTTCTATATCTTCCCTCAGCCCCATCTTCTCGCCTTCAAGCATGCTCAGATCCTTGCGCACAATCTGGCAGTACTGCTCATCGTTCTGAAGTCTTCTGAGGGCATCCTCAAGCTCATCCTCATGTGCACTGTAGTAGGCATATTTAGTGGCAGAAAGACGTCTTTTCTTATTGCGGCTGACAACCCGCTCCCTGTTGAGACTGGACATATCCTCTGCAGTCTCGGCAATAAGCTTCCTAGGCTCATCCTCAAGCTCATCAAGAAGCTGTATGTCATTCAAATGCTCCGTCACAGAAGCATACTCCCTCTTTGCCTCCTCAATATAATTGTTCGATTCCACAATCTGCTCGCACTGCGAATTGACAAACTGTATACGCGATACCTCGTCAAACATACTATTATTTACTTCGTCATCCTTAAGTATCTCCTGCATATCCATATCGGATATGCCATATCCTTCGCTGCTCTTTTTCTTCTTTTTCTTTCCAAATAAGCCCATTTTATTCCTCACTTATATATTACCTGATATACTCAAGATACTCCTGTTTCCATTCCGCCGCAAGCGCCTCACAGTCCTTCAGGCTCTCTGCTGCGTCCACCTGTCCGTCAATGGACAGCTTCGCAAGCTCATCTGCCATCTGCCCGCATTTTTCTGAGGCTTCATTTTCATTAAGCTCATACGCCTTTTCAAAGCATGCACCGGCAGCTTCAAAATCAAACAGCTGCGCATAAGCATTTCCCATATTGTGCAGCACATTTCCCCAGAAGACCCTGTCCTCCGGCATAATCTCCCGTGGCTTCCCGGACACAATATTTCCATAACAGTTAAGCGCTCTTAAATATCTTTTATTTTTAAGGTAGCTGTCCGCTCTCGCCTTCATTCTCTCAAGCGGATTCTGTGTATCTAACCTTTCAAGCAGCTCCTTTATTTTCTCTATCTCTCTGTCCGAATAAAAATCTACATATCCAAGAACCGTGAGCACCAGCTCTGACAGCTGCGCATGTCTCTCCTTCAGATTGCGAAGCCGCTGTGCCAGCTCCGGTTCCTTTATGCTCCGCTCAATAAATACGAATAAATCCTCACAGAAAAAATCTGCTCCCACAAGGTATATGTCATTATATAGAAAATAGCTTATCTCCTCTATTGAATATACATTTACATCTGCACCCTCGATGTAATACGGAATCTTCGAATATTCACTTCTGCAAAGAATCATTCCACTCATAACAATATATCCTCTTTTATCGTCTTCCCACTGCTCCTTACAAACTCTCCGAAGCCCTTGTCCTCAACAGTGAGATGACAGCAGGCCTCATCCGTGAACTCAAGCGTTATGTTAATTCTCGAAGCCTTATCATCCCTTACCGGAAAATCGGTGAGCGGTATTTTTATCAGCTTCTTTTCTTTTCTTCCGACCGGTGATAAGAATATCTCTATCTCCCGGCAGTCATCCACTATAAAGTCATACGAGCAGCCCGCCTTGTACCAGTTCACGCCCGGGCGCACAAGACGCAGAATCTTGTCCACGCCTCTGTCGCAGATTTTCATTTCTATGCCCGACGAAATTCTCTCATTACAGCACACGATGCAGTCCTTAAATCTCTCACCGACGCTCATTTCATACGCCTGATAGCATGCGCCCTTCACATAAAGATTCTGTCCTGCAAATGCCCTTCTCTTATTGCACACAAAATTGATAAAGCGCTGACACGAAAATTCTCCCTCAAAGCCCTCACCCGTCAGGTATACGGTTGATATAAGCTTGCCATCAAACAGTTCCTTTGCCTTTTTTAACAGAGTATCCTCAAGTTCATCCTTATCGGTTGAATATGCAACTTCATCCCGCAAATCAAGGCGCTCCGACATGACAATCGTACTTCCGCAGTAGGGGGCAGCTGCCATACGGCAGTAGGTCAACCCCTGCCTTGCGTAATCAAAAACCACATTATCTTTTTTCCACAGTTCTTGTTTCTGACACATTGCATAATAGACAAAGGCTTCGACATGACTTGAATAAATTATCTTATCCCTGGATATTCCCATAAGTTCTACCGCTTCATCAATAACATCCAGTGTCGGCTTAGTGTACTCATCTATGGTAATACATATCCTGTCCGGTTTTTCATCCCCGCCAAAGCTTTCTTCTGCTGATTGAAGCAAAAAAGTAAGGTACACCATAAGAAGCCTTGCAGGACTGACCGATATTCCCTCCTTCGTCACCTTCTGCCCCGCCGCCGCGGCATCTAAAAGCTTATCAAAGAGGACACCCTCACCAAGCCGGCTGCATGAAACAGCAACCTCTCCTGCCATCCAGCCATTTGTATTATTATACTCTCTTAACACAACCGTCGGCACTCTTAGGTCTGCCGCAGGTGACTGGAATGAAACAGATTCCGGCTCCGACTTTGCGACATTATAATAGCACACCTGTGAATATTCGTTTCCCAGATCAATCCCAATAATAAACATTCTGCGGCTCCTTTCACTATTTCTTACAGAATATCGAATTTACCTCTCACAGCGTTATCAAGCACTGCATAAGCCCTGACCGCTGATTTTACTTCCTGCTCATCGGCATTGCCGGCGAGCTTGCCGATTATATTATTTAACATTCCAAAACGCCCTGCCGCATTTCTTCCGGCAAGCCCACATTGCAGAACCGACTTAGGAGTCTTTATCACTCCCTTAGGCGTTTCCTCAGTTATATAGTAATCGTACTCGTCATCGCAAAATAACACAAATGTCTTTACAAACACACCTGAACACATATGCTTCATGTCCACTGCCGTATATTCATCAGTTCCATGCCTTGCATAGTGTAATACAACCCTGTTCTGCGGATTTGCCCTATATTCAACCGCTGTCTTATCCGCTATCTGATACGGAAGCACAAAATACCTTGATAATGGAAGAAAGCTTGCAAAAACATATCCCTTCTGTGCCATCGAAGCTATAAGCTCATGGGCTGCCTTTATCCTGTCATTATCAAGACTATCGCACGATGAATAATATTTCAGCAGTGCAAGCCTGCAAATATTGATTACATCCCTGTCTGCAGACAGCCACGCCTCTATATATTCAAACACACATTCTTCAACCGGCTGTTCCTTCACAAAATACATATATGAGCCGTAAGCAATGTATGCCTCAACAATGCGCTCTCCGGCTCCGTTATCCTTGTAGCTGTGGAATACTTTATGGATTTTTTCTGTGTAATTCCCGGAAAAGAGCATCTGGCATATCAATCTCTCCTCAAGCTCATACATATCCACACCTTTTTCTGCTGCCGTCTCCCATATATTGTACATATACTCTGTAGGTCCATTGTAGTATGAGTTTAAAAATCTGAGAATAGTGTTATCATATTTTCCCTTGGAAAAAGCGTAATATGCCAGCCCTACAAGTGTATCCTCAGGCTTAACCTCCGCCTCATGTCCCTTTATCATAACAGTACACAGTCTCATGGCACGCTTAGGACTGATTCCCTCAAAGCTGACTCCTTCTATAAGTCTGCAGGCATCCTCATATCTTCCATAAATTATAAGTATTTCAATAAGCTTAATCCGCTGTGCCTCTAAGAGCGGGTTATGCTCAAATATTCCTTCGCCATGCTGTGTGGCAAGCATTCTTTTCAGCTCTTCGTCCTCATAATTATCAA
>ULKG01019073.1_pt1 | contig 13932 bp, 8 predicted proteins | sample 1951081 | NCBI WGS metagenome assembly ULKG01 (sample SAMEA4835493, study PRJEB28245) | human gut metagenome | biome: gut microbiome; material: fecal sample | place: Denmark | collected 2008 | reverse complement strand
GGCTGTGGTAGTACAGCAACAGGAGATGTACAGACATTAGAGAACCCGGAGATCATGAGTAAGAGCGATGAAGAATTGTCAGATGTACTTGAGAATTCTGTCGGACTTTCCGAGAATACAGACAGTGATAAAGATGAAACCGTTTACGTTATTGCTGATGCAGCAGGTAATAAGCAGGACGTTATCGTCAGTGAGTGGTTAAAGAACACAGATGGTGAGGCAACCATTAAGGATAGCAGTAACCTGACTGATATCGAGAATGTAAAAGGCGACGAGACATTTACAGAGAATAATGGAGAACTTGTATGGAAGGCAGATGGCAATTCCATTTATTATCAGGGCAAGTCAGAGGAGCAGGTTCCTGTAGAAGTTAAAGTTACTTATTATCTGGATGATCAGGAGATCACACCGGATCAGCTGGCAGGCAAGAGCGGCAAGGTAAAGATGAGATTTGAATATGTCAATAATTCAAAGAGTGGAGATGTATATACTCCTTTCCTGATGGCAACCGGTATGATCTTATCAAATGACAAATTCTCAAATATCAAGGTTGAGAATGGTCAGGTTGTAAATGATGGAAACAACAGTATCGTTGTTGGTATGGGTATGCCTGGTCTTCAGGACAGCCTGGATCTGCAGAAATTAGATGTTGAGATTCCGGATTACTTCGAGGTTACAGCAGACTGTACAGATTTCTCTCTGGACATGACAATGACAGTTGCTTCTACCGGATTCTTATCCAAGGACAGCGATAACAAGGATCTGAAGGATGCTGAATCTGATATCAACGAACTGATCGACACATACAGCGATGGTATGAATTCCCTCGTTGAAGGAATTACAGAATATACAGATGGTGTATCTTCCGTATCCGATGGTATTGGTCAGGTAAAGGATGGCGCAGACAGCTTATATCAGGGTTCTTTAACTCTGGCACAGGGTGTTGATTCTGCAACAACAGGTGCTGGTACATTAAAAGCAGCATTTGAAGGTGAAAATGGTATCTTATCCGGTTCCAAGCAGATCAGCGATGGACTTGCAACATTAAACAAAGCTGTAAAGGGAATCGAACTTCCAACCAAGACAGAATTAAGTGATAAAGAAAAGAAAGCAATCAAGAGCACGATCACAGAGAATATTACAAATAACCTGACAGCAAACAAGGATAAGATTGCAGATGGTGTTGATAAGGATGCTGTAACAGCAGAGGCACAGAAGAATGGTAAAGCAGCAGCACCTTCTAAGGAATCCGTTGTAAAAGAGGCACAGGCAGCAGCACCTTCCGCTGATACAGTTGCAGCAGAAGCACAGGCAGCAGCACCTTCCGCTTCTACGGTAGCAGCAGAGGCACAGGCAGCAGCACCTTCATCATCAACAGTAGCATCCGAAGCATCTGGTCAGTTTGCAACTTATTTCCAGGAATTTGTATCCGCATATGCACAGATGACAGGTTCCCAGCCGGATGATGCAACACTTGCTGCATTACAGGGAGCGTTTGCAACTGCATATGGTGATGTATATGGAGCAGCTTATAAGTCAGGATATGGTACAGCTTATGGTTCCGGTTACAAATCCGGTTACGGTACAGCTTATGGCACAGCTTATACATCCGGCTACAGCACAGCATACGGTACAGCATATACCAATGCTTTCACAGCAGGTTATGGCAGTGCATATGGTACAGCTTATCAGTCTGCATATGGTACAGCTTATGTAGAAGGTTATAAGTCGGGATATGCAACAGCATATCAGGATGGCCTTTCCTATGGTGCGAATCTGGTACTTGGCAAGCTGAGTTCATTCTCCGGACAGATCACAACTCTGAAGAAGAGTGTAGACGCCCTGGCAACTGGTGCATCAGCACTGAACACAGGCCTTGGCAAGGTATATACAGGCACTTCTGATCTGTATAATGGTATGGTTAAGTTGAATGGTGGTGCAGGCAGCCTTACAAAGGGTGCAAATACTCTGAAAGAAGGAGCAGGCACATTAAAGGATGGCGCATCAAAGCTGACAGATGCAAGTGGTGACTTAAAGGATGGCAGCAAGCAGTTATCAGATGGTACAGATAAGATCGTTGATGCAGTAAATGATGCAGAAAAGGATCTGGATTCTCTGTCAGAAAAGTGCGATAAGGTCATCAAGGCCGGTGAAGCTTATGAATCCTTCGGTGGAATCTCAGATGATATGAAAGGTAGCGTTAAGTTCATCATCAAGACAGATTCGATCAGCAAGTAATTAATAAATGAAAATCGTTTGCCCTATAAAAAGCATTGGTTGGATTTTGTTTACGATTTAAGACAAAAGGATACCTTGTTAGGACATCCGAAGTAGGAAAAAAGAATATAGTTTGACATAGGGGCTCCGGTTTCGCATGTTTTTCAATGAATCAATCCTTGAATATATGCCGGAGCCCTTTTAATGTGTACTAAGTGCATTTCCGGTTTTATATTCTGAATATGCCGATTACTTCCTCTTGATAAAATCTCTACATGAGACGCACTTGTTTTTCTATTTGAAACACATGCCTGATTCACACCTGCTCCGTGCTAACTCGCTCTTCGAGCTCAAACAAGCACCCGCAGGTGTTGGCAATGTGTTTCGCATAACGAAAAACTGCGTGAATGTCGTCATGTAGAGGTTTTATTATACGGAAGCAACGGCAATTATGTTATATGAACCGGAAATGCCTGTTGCAGCATGGAAAGGCGTCAGGCAGATTTAATGTTTAGCCGGAAATACAGAGGCTATTATATAAAAAAGGGGTTGACATATATACAGTTTAGATGTAACATAACGGTGTTATGTGAATGGGCGTTCATATGTTAGAGCAGGATTAAATTGGTGGTGAGATGAGATGAAGGACGATCGGGAGACAAAAGAAAAGCTGCTTGCAAGTGCAGAGCATGAATTTATGGAGAAGGGCTATCAGGGTGCATCCCTCCGTAATATCTGTAAGAATGCAGGTGTGACGACCGGTGCATTATATTTCTTCTTTAAAGATAAAGATGATATATTTGCTTCACTGGTGGCACCGGTGCTTGGAAGTATCCGTACGATGATGGAAGCACATATGCAGCAGGAGTTGCAGGAGGTAAAAGGCGAGCTTCAGGAGGGGAAGGATGATTTCAGCGATGACATCTATGCATCCCGGCGGATCATTCATGAACTGTATCAGAATTATGACCGGGTACAGCTTCTGCTGACAAAGAGTCAGGGATCAAGTCTTGCAGGATGTATTGATGAATTTGTGGCATTTACAGAGAAGAATTACCGGATGCTGGCAGACGCACAGGCAAAGGTGTGTGGAGTTACTGCACCGGATGATTATACGATACACTGGATGGCACATATGCAGATCGATGCATTTGTCCATCTGCTGACACATGAACCCAATGAAGAAAAAGCAGTTGCCCATCTGGGAGACATATTGAAATATCTGCTTGCCGGATGGTATGCACTGTTTCAGAGAGATGAATAGATAACAAAAAGCTATGTGAAATTTTATTTTGCATAGCTAAAAAAATGATAACAACATAACGGTGTTATGTAAGCGAAAAAATAACAGGAGGAAGCGAGTATGTATTTAGAGGTATCAGATGTAAAAAAAAGTTATGGAGAAGGTGGAAGCTACATACAGGTTTTAAAGGGAGTATCCCTTCAGGTAAAGCAGGGCGATATGTGTGTCATTCAGGGAACCAGTGGTTCCGGTAAGTCTACGTTATTGAACTGTATCGGTGGACTGGATACGATCGAATCCGGTTCAATCAAGGTAGACGGAATCGAGATCGCAGGCATGAAAGCAGATGAATTATCTGACTACCGAAGAGATTATCTGGGATTTATCTTCCAGTTTTATAATCTGGTACCGAACCTTACCGTGCGGGAGAATATACAGGTCTGTGAATATCTGACAGATCAGCCGCTTAATATGGATGAGCTGCTTGAGATACTGGGACTGACAGAGCATCAGAATAAGTTTCCGGCACAGTTGTCCGGTGGTCAGCAGCAGAGATGTGCGATCGCAAGAGCACTGATCAAAAATCCGAAGCTGCTCTTATGTGATGAACCGACTGGAGCACTCGATTCCAAGACATCAAGGGATATCCTGATCCTTCTGGAGAAGATCAATGCGACCTATGGAACGACAATGCTGATCGTAACACATAATAATTCCATTAAGAATATGGTCGATCAGGTCGTGATCGTAAAGGATGGTCAGATCAGGAAAGATTATTACAATGAGACAAAGGTACCGGCAGCAGAATTGGAGGATTTATAAGATGCAGAAAGTATTGAGAAAAAGGATTTGGAGAGATTTCAAAAGCAACCTTCCAAGATATCTGGCATTGTCCCTTCTGATCATACTTGCCATGTATCTGGTAGTCAGTCTGGTCGGTGCGGCAGAAACGATCATTCGCGGAAGTGAGAATGCTGACAGCAGACAGTGTGTTGAGGATGGAGATTTTTCACTGTTCGTACCGATGAAGGATGAAGAAATGGAAGATTTGGAGGCGGATGGAGTGACGATCGAGCCACAGTTCTATATGGACTATGAGATTGACGAAGATCACACGATCCGTATCTTTGCAAACAGGGATGAGGTCAACAGGATCGATCTGGTAAAGGGCACACTTGCAGAAAAGAAAAATGAGCTGGTGGTAGAACGCCAGTTTGCAGAGAAGAATGATATATCAGCAGGTGATGTGATTACATTTGGCGGACGGGAATTTACCGTTACCGGAATCGGTACAACACCGGATTATGATAACGTATTAAAATCTCTGGGAGATACCGGATGTGACTGCCTGCATTTTGGTACGGGATTTGTTGCAGCTGATGTATACGATACACTTCGTGCGGAAGAAAAAAGTATAAAGTCAGAGGAATATTATTATGCATACCGGTTAAATGGTGCTATGACGGATGATGAATTAAAAGACCGCTTGGAGAAGCTGGAATTTACATCCGGAGATGTAGAAGATCCGTTTTTTCAGGAATACTGGGATCGTACGATGGGAAAGAAGGACGATCTGACAGATGGTATTCAGGAGCTGTTAGATGGAGCAAAAGAGTTAAAGGAGCTTAAGGCATTTGAAGATGGAATTATAGAATATACAGACGGAACAAAAGAAGCTGAAGATGGTTCCAATGAACTGCTGGATGGTATTCAGGAGTTAAAGGATGAGACAGATGATATGATCGATGACATCTTCTCAGAGGATGCACAGAACCTTATGACTTTTGTAAAGGCAGGGGATAATGCGAGAATTCAGGCGGCTTCCGGTGATCAGGAATTATACCGGAGCGTTGGTACGATCGCAGGTGCGATCCTGTTGATCCTGATCTCTTATGTATTATCAGTGTTCGTTGTACATTCGATCGATCAGGAAAGTGCCGTTATTGGTGCGTTATATGCACTTGGGGTAAAGAGAAAGAATCTGATGGCACATTATGTAACACTCCCGACTGTGATCACATTTGTTTCAGGTCTGATCGGAACACTGCTTGGATATTCAAGCCTTGGTGTGCCGATCCAGATGCAGGACTGCTACAACTATTATTCCCTTCCGGATCTGGATGTTATCTATATGCCATATCTGTTCATTTATGGAATCGTGGTTCCACCGGTTATTTCTATAATCGTTAATTCACTGGTTATCCGAAAGAGGCTGTCGAAGCCGGTTCTTACAATGATCAGGAATGAGCAGAAGGTTGGTAATGGTAAGGATATAAAGCTTGGAAATATGAGCTTCATGAATCTGTTCAAGATCCGCCAGATGCTTCGTGAGAGCCGTACCGGATTTACGGTAGTATTTGGAATGTTTGTAAGTCTTCTGCTGGCGATGATGTCACTGGAGATATATACTTACTGTGCGAATGTAAATCGTGATTATGTAAATGATACAAAGTATGAGTATATGTATACCTACAAATATCCGACAGAGGAAGTTCCGGAAGGTGGATATGAGGCATATGCAAAGACACTGAAAAAGAAAATTTACGGTTACAACTTTGACATAACAGTTATGGGACTGACAGAGAATAATCCGTTCTTTGATGTGGATCTGTCAGATTCATCCAGTAAGGTTGCGATCAGTTCTTCGATCGCTTACAAATACGGTCTGGATGTTGGTGATACTCTGACACTAAAGGATGATGAAGCAGATAAGATCTATGCATTTGAGATCGCATCTGTTGCGCAGTATGCTCCATCCTTTATGGTATTTATGCCATATGACAAGGCGCTTGAGTTATTCGACGAACCGGAGGATTATTTCAATGTTGTATTTTCCGACCATGCACTCGATGTCGAGACCGGAAGATTATATGCAACAACGACAAAGACCGATGTGAAGAAGGCTGCCGGTATCTTCTCGGATATAATGCAGGGAATGATCCTTACAATTGGAGGAGTATCTGTTCTGATCTTCATTGTTGTTATGTATCTGATGATGAAGGTTATGATAGCTCGGTCTTCTTTCAACATTGCGTTGATTAAGATCTTCGGATACCGGAATAAGGAAGTGAAGAAGATGTATCTGGATGGTAATTTCTATATCATAACGATAGGAGCATTGATTTCGATTCCACTGACCAAATGGATCATGGATGTGGCTTATGAGCCTGCCTTTGTTCCGAATATTGCCTGCGGTATCGACAAGTCCTTCCCATTCTGGATGTACCTTGCCATCTTCGCAGGTATCCTGATCCTGTACTTCATCATCAACCATCTGCTGATCCGCAGAATCCGCAAGATGGTGCCTGCTGAAGTGCTGAAGAACAGAGAGTAGTAATTGCGAACATATAAGTTTTAATGTGAATGAGCTCGCTTGATATTACCAAGCAGGGGACGCTTTCGCTCGTTTCGGTCTGCAGCGGTACTAAGATGCCGCATATGCGCCATCTAAGGACCGGCGACCTCAAATGCCCCTGTCTCGGTAATTCAACGAACTCATTCATAATTTAAGCTGAGAAGTTCGCAATTATTCTTTTTCGCCCAGTATTATAGCTCAAACAAGCACCCGCAGACGATGGCAATGTGTTTCGCATAACGAAAAACTTCGTGAGTGTCTCATGAAGGGGGATTATGTGGAAGCAATGCCGGTTACGGGGTAAGAGCCGGAAATGCCTGTTGTCATCCAAAGACAGGTTGTGGTAAACTGGCATTGCAGGCAGGTGGACCAGGTATAGCATAAAGAGAGTCTCAGGATGGAAGTGAGATATGGCACATGCCTGCGGATAGTATATATCAGGAGGATATTGCATGTTATTAATAAAGAACGGCAGGGTCGTTGATCCTGTGACAAATACAGATCGGAAGCTGGATGTGCTGGTTGATGGTGCGGTGATCACAGAAGTGGAACAGCAGATAGATCCGGAAGCATGCAGGGAAAAGTATGGTACAGATGATGTTTGCGTGATCGATGCGGAAGGTCTGGTGGTTGCACCGGGGCTGGTCGATACACATGTACATTTCAGAGATCCGGGCTTTACTTATAAAGAGGACATCGAGACCGGAGCAGAGGCTGCCGCTTATGGCGGATTTACGACGGTTATCTGTATGGCAAATACGAAGCCGGCAGTTGATAATGTAGAGACACTTGAGTATATTCAGAGAAAAGGGGAAACGACCGGGATCCATGTGATCCAGACGGCGACCGTTACAAAGGATCTGAAGGGAAAAGAACTTGTAGATATGGAACTGCTGGCAGAACATGGTGCTGCCGGATTTACAGATGATGGTATCCCGATCATGGATGAAGAAGTCTTAACGGAGGCAATGCTTCGTGCGAAAGCGCTTGATCTGCCGATTAGTCTGCATGAAGAAGATCCTGCATTTGTAAAAGGTGCAGGTGTGAATATGGGAGCAGTATCCGAGCAGCTTGGCTATGGTGGGGCTTCCAGAACAGCAGAGGATGTCATGGTCGCAAGAGACTGTATCCTTGCCCTTCATACAGGAGCATCTGTCTGTATTCAGCATATCAGTTCCGGAAATTCCGTTGAGTTAGTAAGGCTGGCAAAGAAGCTTGGTGCGGATGTTCATGCAGAAGCAACACCACATCATTTTACACTGACAGAGGATGCAGTTCTGACCTATGGAACAATGGCAAGAATGAACCCACCGGTCAGAGAAGAAGCGGACCGGTTGAAGATCATTGAAGGTATTCAGGACGGCACGATCGATATGATCGTAACCGATCATGCACCGCACAGTGCAGAAGAAAAGGCACGTCCGATGGCACAGGCACCGAGTGGGATCACAGGCCTTGAGACATCACTGGCACTGGGAATCCGTTCACTGGTACAGCCGGGCTACATCACACTTATGAAGCTTATGGAGCTGATGAGTAAGAACCCGATGGAGTTCTACCGGATGACACCGGGCAGTATCCAGGCGGGAGCGCCGGCTGATATTGTGATATTTGGAGAAAATGAAGAATGGACCGTTGAACATTTCCATTCCAAAGCCTCGAATTCACCGTTTTTTGGTTGGACACTTCCGGGAAAGCTTCATTACACGATCTGCAACGGTAAGATCGTAGCAGAGAACTAGAACACAGGGGATACGGGTACATACAGGGAATCATACATTTTTTTGTACAGGAGGAAGAAGAAATGGCAAAAGAATTAAGATGGGCAGTACTTGGTACAGGTGTAATTGCAAATGAAATGGCACAGGCGCTGGAACAGATGGGTAAATCCTTATATGCGGTAGGAAACCGTACCCATGAGAAGGCAGTTGCATTTGCGGAGAAATATCATGTAACAAAGGTATATGATGATTTTCATGAGATGTTTACAGATCCGGAGATCGACATTATCTATATTACAACGCCGCATAATACCCACATTGAATTCCTGAGACAGGCACTTGCAAACGGCAAGCATGTATTGTGTGAGAAGTCGATCACGTTGAACAGTGATGAATTAAATGAGGCATTGCAGATTGCAGAGAAGCATCATGTGATACTGGCGGAAGCCATGACGATCTGGCATATGCCATTATATAAGAAATTATGGGAGATCGTATCATCCGGTGAACTCGGAAAAGTTCAGATGATACAGTTGAACTTTGGAAGCTATAAAGAATATGATATGAATAATCGTTTCTTTAACATCAATCTTGCCGGTGGTGCATTGCTTGATATCGGAGTATATGCACTCAGTCTGATGCGCAGCTTTATGGCAGAGACACCGGATCAGGTGATGAGTCAGGTGCGGTTCGCGCCGACAGGGACGGATGAGCAGGCAAGCATCATCCTGATGAATAAAGAACAACAGATGGCAGCTATTACGCTGTCCATGCATTCAAAGCAGCCAAAGCGTGCAATGATCAGTTGTGAAAAAGGGTATATCGAGATCATGGAATATCCAAGAGCTGATAAAGCGATTATCGTAGATGCTGCAAGCGGAGCAGTTACACCGGTAGAAGCCGGTGAAACAAAGCGTGCGCTTGAATATGAGATGCGGGATATGGAAGAAGCGGTACAGTCCGGAGATGTAAGCCGGATGCAGATGCCTTTTACCGGAGATGTCATGAACATCATGACAGACCTTCGAAAGAACTGGGGCTTAGTCTATCCGGAAGAATCAAGAAAGACGGAGTAGATCCCATTTTGATGAGGTTCCGGTCTTTCGGAAAATATTCTGTAAGTGCTTCTGGATCGTGTTCTCACTGATCCCGAGAGTGGCTGCAATCTCATCGTTATTTGCAAATGAAAAGATCAGAGACAGGATCTCTGTCTCTCGTGGAGTAAGGTCATAGCCTTTTGCAAGTGCCGGGATACGGTTTGCAAGAGCGGTATGGCCTTTCTCTTTTTCCGGATATAGGATCTGTTCATAGGTTACGTTGATATGCTTGCCAAGAGAACGGAAGAAGAACATATCATCGTCTGTAAAATCCCCATCGATCTTGGTACGAAACAGCGTCAGGATACCGGAGAATTCTCCACTGCAGATCATGCTGTACTGTAAGGAATCGTAGACATGGAATTTCTGATAACAGTGCTGATAGAGAGAAGAGTTCAGACGGACATCATCATTTACCAGATCGCTTTCTCTTACAAGCTGGGATTCCCGTACATTGTTGATCCAGAGCAGATGATCCTCACTCATATGATCGATGTAGAGCAGTTCTGCTTCATAGAAATAATCAGGAAAGCAGACCGGAGTCGGTACGATCTCAGTTCGGTTTTCCGGATTGACGGAGATAATGCTCGCATAAGTAAATGGGATCAGCAGGCGAAGTCTTGGGAGAAATTCATCTCTCAGTGCTTCATAGGATTTACATTGGTACAGCGTATATACGATATCGTTATAGATCAGAAAGTTGTTCTTTTCCATTGTGGGTCTCCTTCGCGTGAAATGATGTTGATTTTCAGGCAGATGCCAAGACTGCTTCATTTGCATAGCAAGCCATCCGGTCGAAAGTTATATAAATACAATTATATATTACAAAATACTTGTTTTCAAGTATATACTACCGAAAATGATTAGCATTTACCTCAAATTAATAATTGAAAAACAGTAGGGAATTGAGATAAGCTATAAAACGAAAAAGAGATCAGAGAAAGGAAGCGTTGCGGATGAAGGATAAAAAATATGTTATAACAATTACGAGACAGTTCGGAAGTCTTGGAAGACCAATCGCAAAACTGATGGCAGAACAACTGGGAATAGAGTATTACGACAGAGATATCGTGGATCAGGCAGCCAAGCAGTTGAAGCTTCCCGCTTCTGTTGTAGACGAAGAAGAAGAAAGCGCAAAGAAGATCTTCAAGAATCCGTTTTCCAGGATGGTACTTCCGCTTGGCGGTGGCACGAACAGTACACAGGATGATATTTTCGATGCACAGCAGAATATCATACGATTTCTTGCAGAGAAAAGCTCATGTGTGATCGTTGGACGCTGCTCTGACTTTATCTTAAGTGAGATGGACAATGTGATGAATATATTCATCTATGCTCCGTACCCGGATCGTGTTGAGAATTGTGTGAATTCGATGGGACTGGAAATCGATGAAGCCCGTAAGATGATCGTAGCCGTTGATGAGGCGCGTGATTCCTATCACATGAATTATGCCGGATATAAGCCGGGGGACATCAATCATTGTGATATCCTGATCAACAGCAGTCTGCTCGGTGTAGAAAATACTGCAAAGTATCTGGCAGAACTGGTACGTGAGAAGTTTATCAGTGATTAATAAGGATTAGACGTAATTAAAATTAAGTAGAAACTTATCATATATAATAATTGTAAATAAGTAAATGAAATTGTAAACTAAAAGCAGTTGATACGAAGGCGTATCTGCAATGCTATAAGGCATTGCGGATGCGCTTTTTGTTGTTTTATAAGGAAAAATACAAAACGGAAAGGAAGAATGGTTATGACACATGGCTTGGTGGCACTGTTAATAGTGCTGATCGTAATTGTCGGTTCGATACTGACACATCGCTGCGAAGAATTTATGATCGGGGGTTCTCTGGTCGGCGCGGCAGTTTTATTTAAAGGTTCATTTCTGACACAATGGTGTACGATGCTTCAGGAGACGATTTCGGAAAATGTCTGGATCGTTGTAGTATGCGGATTGTTCGGCAGCCTGATCGCCTTACTTCAGACAGCAAAGGGAAATTATGGTTTTTCTAAGCTGGTTTCCAAATTATGTAATTCAGAGCGAAAGACATTACTTACCACATTTATACTTGGTATATTGATCTTTGTAGATGATTATCTGAACGTTTTATCGATCGGTGCCTGTATGAAGGGTGTTTACGATAAACGTAAGATACCGAGAGAGACACTGGCGTTCATGCTGGATTCCACAGGTGCTCCGGTCTGTGTACTTCTTCCGTTTTCAACATGGGCAGTTTTCTATGCAAGTCTGTTCATTGATCAGCCGAGTGTACAGGCATATGGATTCACCTCCGGTATGAAAGCGTACTTAAGTGCCATTCCATTTTGTTTTTATCCAATCATTATATTATTGATCGTATTTTTATTCTGTATGGGAATCATGCCAAAGCTTGGTGGTATGAAGAAAGCATATAAGCGAGTAGAGGAGACCGGCAAGGTCTACAGTGATGCCAGCAGAAAGTACAATCATGAAAACCGTGCAGGTTATGAAGAAGACGGAAATATCTGGGATTTCGTTATTCCGATGGCAGTCCTTGTAGCGATCGCCATTATCACAGGTGATCTTCTTCTGGCAGTTGTTCTTGCGATCGCATGTTGTATGCTGATGTATCTTCCAAGAAAGGTTATAGCTGTAAATGAATTCTTTGGTGTGATCGTAAAGGGATTTGCGGATATGCTTCCAACCCTTACCTTACTGGTACTTGCGTTCTTATTGCAGAAGGTAACAGAACAGCTTAACATGACAGATTATATAATCGATCTTGCACAGCCATTATTAACAGGCTCTCTGTTCCCGATGATCACATTTATCCTTGTTGCGGCGCTTTGTTTTGCAACCGGATCCTTCTGGGGCATGAGTGCAGTCGTTGCACCGATCGTATTCCCGCTTGGCGCAGCAATCTCCGCAAACCCGGTTCTGATCATGGCAGCAATTATCTCCGGTGGTGCATTTGGAAGCCATGCATGCTTCTACTGTGATGCAACGCTTCTGTCATCGAACAGTGCAGGCATTGATAATATGGAACATGCAGTATCCCAGCTCCCATATGTTATGATCGCAGCTATGTTGTCAATCGTTGGCTTCCTGATCTGTGGATTTATAGTTTAGAGTAAAAGGGGGCATGTGATATGGCAGAATATATTATAAAGAGCCGGGCAGTATTTGATGGTCGGGCGGATAGCTGTAAGCCGCTTGCTGTCTGGATCAAAGATGACAGGATAAAGAAGCTCCTGCCATATGATGAGACAAATGCCGTTCCGGCGGATGTTCCGATATACGATATGGGTGACAAGCTTGTCATGCCATCCTTTATCGATGCACATACCCATATATTTACCGGAGCGGTAGCCGCAAGTGAATATGTATGCAACACGTTGGATGCCTGCCATTCGGAACAGGAATGTGTGGAGCAGATGGCAGCATATGTAAAGGCGCATCCCGGACAGAAGCGAATCCGCGGAACTGGATGGTTTATCGGGAACTGGACGGAGGATCGTATGCCGGACAAACGAAGTCTGGATGCATATTTCCCGAATACTCCGGTATATCTGGAATGTGCGGATGCACACAGCATGTGGCTGAATTCAGCAGCACTTGCTGAAGCCGGGATCAGACCGAATCCCGATTTGGCAAATGGCATGATCGAGACTTACCCGGATGGAGAGCTTACCGGAATGTTGATCGAACCGGAAGCCTATGCGCCCGCCATGGAAAAGTTCATGGATTTTACGGATGAAGAAATGACAGAAATACACAGACATTTCAAACAGGTACTTGCGGAGAACGGAGTTGCAGGCTTAAGTGAGATGTTTGCAGAAGATTATACAGAAGAGACTTATAAGAAATATGAATTGCTGAAAAAGCTGGATGATGAAGAAGGGCTGTATGCAGATGTATATGTCTACACGAAGTTATTTGGCTATACCTCATTTGAAAAGTTCTTTGAGATGAAGGAAAAACTGGATTCCAGACATTTTCAGATCACCGGTTTAAAGGGGTTTATTGATGGGGTGACGGAGACTTATACCGGACTGCTCTTAGAGCCATATACAGACCGCCCGGATACCTGTGGGGAGAAACTTCCGCTCTGGCCGAGAGCGAAGATGCAGGAGGAGATCACTGCGGCAAATGAGGCAGGCATACAGGTCAGACTTCATTGTATCGCAGATGGTTCTGTGCGCATGGCGCTTGATATGTACGAGGAAGCGGAAAAAAGAACCGGAAGAAAGGATCTCAGAAATACGATCGAGCATATCGAAAATATTCATCCCGATGATATCAGGAGATTCAAGGA
>ULKG01010711.1_pt1 | contig 13985 bp, 10 predicted proteins | sample 1951081 | NCBI WGS metagenome assembly ULKG01 (sample SAMEA4835493, study PRJEB28245) | human gut metagenome | biome: gut microbiome; material: fecal sample | place: Denmark | collected 2008 | reverse complement strand
TAAGTAAGGCAGTAAATATTAATAAATGTGATTTGTCCGTAAAAAGGACTGTAAATTTCAATGAATGTATAGGTTGTGCAGCATGTGCTAATATTTGTCCGAAGAATGCGATAGAAATGTCAACAGATAAGTATGGATATTATATACCTAAAGTTCTAGCTGAAAAGTGCATTAATTGTGGTGTATGTACAAAAGTATGTCCTACTTTAAGTATTCGGAAAAATTACAATAACGTCCCAAAACTATATGAATTTCAGTCAAAGAATAGAGAAGTATTATATGCGAGTTCGTCGGGAGGTATTTTTGCGACATTGGCGGAAAAGATATTTGATAAAAATGGGGTGATTTATGGTGCAGCATGGGATGACAATTTTTATGTGAAGCATACTAAAATTGAAAGCATCGCTGAAATCGAAAAACTTCAAAAATCTAAATATCTTCAGAGCTTCATTGACGAAAATACATTTAAGGATATAAAAATTTATTTACAAGAGGGAAGACTTGTTATGTTTACCGGATGTCCATGCCAAGTCGCTGGTTTAAGGAATTTTTTGGGCAGGGAATATGAAAATTTAGTATTAGTAGATTTATTGTGTGGAAATGCGCCATCTGCAAAGTTTTTTCAGAAATATTTACAAGATGATGTACATGGAGAAATTGAAAAATATGAGTTCCGATCAAAAGAGCATGGATGGAATAGTGTTTGTGAAAAAATAACTTATAAAACCATGGACAAAGAAATTCGTTATGGTCAAAAGTGTGATGAGTATCAGAGAGTATATCATAATCATACAATGTGTGCTGAACATTGTGAACATTGTAAGTATCAAGTTTTTCCTAGATTGGGAGATATTACAATAGGGGATTTTTGGTGGATAGATAAACATGATAGTTTGATAGACACACAAAAAGGTGTATCGGCAGTACTTATTAATAATGATAAAGGCAATGGATGGTTTAATCGGATTTCGGATTGCGAGGGTATAAAGAAAGAAGCACCACTAGAGTGGTTAAGCGGAAATGGAAATTATAAAGGAAATTGGGCAGGAGCCCAAAGAGATTTATTTTATGAAATGATTTTGAAAAAAGGATTTCATGAAGCAGCGGATTACGCCTTGAAACCGAATCATGGTAATTATAGAAATATTTACGATTGCAATGATACATTACTGCAATATGACAGGGCTTCATATCAATTTGCATATGATTCAAAGTGGTGGGAGCAACATGTTATAGGAGGGTGTTTGACTTTGATTGTAAAACCTGGTGCAAGTAAACCGGGGCGATATGCAGTTATGCAATTAGGCAAAGAGTTAGAAAGAAAATATAGTTATAGATTTTCTGTCAAGTATAAGATTAAATCTGAATCGGATGTAATTAATTTTCATATAAAAGATTCTGGTAGTTCGTTATATCAAATTATATTGAGTGATAACATTAAAGGAAAAAATAATGGATTGGAATGGATAGAAAAGTCTGTTGAATTTGTGCCAAAGTCAAATTTTTATGACGAGTTTATGATTGGGGCATCTCAAGTAAGTGGAAATAATAATTATATTTCATTTGCCTATATCAGTATTGTAAAAATAAGGTGATTAAAAATGTACCAAATGTTTATGATGTTTCTGAGAGAAAGGAGTAAAAAACACAAAAGCTTCGTAAACTAAAAGCTGAAGAAAAATCGGGTTAAGTGACAAACAAACGAAAAACTCCAATATAGGTTACTTAAGGAGGAGAAAATGGCTAAGCAATTTACACATTATGATATAGTGATTTCGTGTCCGTCGGATATGGTAGAAGAACGTTTGACGGTACAAGAAGCGGTAAGGGAAATTAACGAACATGATGCATATTATAGAGGCATTCATTTTGATGTAAAATATTGGGACAAAGATGTTCTTTTTGGCTCAGGCGATCCTCAAATGATTATAAATAATACAATTATATGCGATGCGGATATAATTGTGGCTTTATTTTGGCAAAAACTAGGAACACCAACGGAGAGGGCTAAATCAGGCACTATTGAAGAAATCGAAAAGATGATAAGAGATGGGAAGCAGGTATTTGTCTGTTTTGATGAGCGAGATATTGTCATACATAATACTGGTTCTGAGGTAGAACTTCAAGAATTATTAAAAGTATATGAATTCAAGAAAAATTATAAGGGACTATATATTGAATTCAAAAGTAGAGATGAATTAATTAAAAAATTGCAAAATCAATTGCGGCTTTATATGGTCGCGCTAGGCACATATAGCGATCCGTGCGTTTGTAATTTACCAATAACATTTCAGGAATTGAAAGGAAATCGAAAGAAGATAGAAAGTGCAAAAAAAATAGTTTGTATCATAAGAACGGGAAAGGTGTTTTGGGGAAAGTACTATAATCGTATTAATGAAATGCTGGAAAATGGAGGAGAATTTCATTATGTTTCTTCCAAAGATTATAATGTAGAAGGAGGCATAGAAGAATTCCAGAGTAATCAGTCTTATGTAGTTGAAAGATTGAAATGGCTTCAAAAAAAGTATGGAGATGCGGTAAAAATATACTACATTCAGAATCCTATAAATTGTTCAATGGTATATATTGAAAATGATGATGGTGAAAAATGTATAAATGTTAAATTTAATTTTCAAACAAAGATGAAGGGGAATCGTCCAATGTTTGATCTTTATATTGATAATCCCCTGTTTCCAATATTTCTTCAAGAAATTAATGGAATTTTGGATTGGGCAAAGATAATAGAATTTGATGATTAAAGAGGTTGAAATGAAAGCGTTTCATGAGTGTGAATTAAAACTGAAGATTGATAGTATGGAAATGAAAGATGCTATTATAACAAGAATGAAAAATAATGGATACATCCATCGGGAATATAGTTTAGAAACAGATTATATTCTTGATACTGAGATGAAAGATCTTGATAAACAGTTGTTTCGTGTCAGAAAATATTCAAATAAGGAATTTGAGGACTTGATTTTTACAATAAAAATCAAAGGACAAGATATATCTTTTCAAGATAATATGGAATATGAAATATGTGCCAGTCAATGTACAAATCATGATGCAGAATATATGAAAGAGCTTGTTAAAAATATGACAGGAATTTGGATTCCTGAGAAGTTGTTTTTTGAAAAAAATATCATGGAAGCGCTTGATATATTGAAGAAATTTGGGTTTTGTATTAAAAGGGTTATTCAAAAAAAACGTGATGTGTATGTTGGCGAACATGCAAAAATATTGTTTGATACGTTCCCTAAATCAGTTGGAACATATTTAGAAATTGAAGCAGGAAGTAAGCAAAATTTAGAAATGGAAGTAAAACGTATTGGGGTGGAAAAGTTACCGTTAGAAAAAAGAAATTATGGACAAATAATTGGAAGTCTTACAGAAGGAAAAAATCGATTGGAATTTGATTGAATATATATGGGATGAAGGAAAAGGGGTGTAAAATGAGAATCATTATAGATGGAACTGTTGGAGCTGGAAAAACAACGCTAATAACTGGGATGTCTCAAAGAGATATTCAAAAGAAAAAGTATCCCGGAATATCGGATCTGGGATATCCTGTATTTACGGATATGATGGCTAGTGTTATAAGAACAATGCGAGCGGATGGTATCAGTGATCCAGCACAAGATTGGCCTCTTTTTTTTGAAATTGCTGTAAACCGTTGTGTTTCTGATTATAATAGAGCAGAAAAAAACCAAATTAATTTTTATGACCGAGGAATATATTTTTTGGAAGTTATGGCCGAACGTTACAATCAGAAACTTCCTGAACGATACTATGAATTTTGTGAAACAAACAGATATGATAACCCGGTATTTATTTTCGAACCGATTTTAAGTATCGATATGACAAAGCCTCATGAAATGGATAACAAGCAAAAAGTGTATACGGTTGAACAAAGAATGCAACAACATTATCAAATTATGAAGATTTATGAGGAAAAAGGGTATAATGTAATTATTATTCCTTTGAAAAGTGAAGATCCATATGAAAATAATATATATAGATTGAATTTAATTAAGAAAAAATTAGGATTGTTTGAGGAGAATGAAAATGTATGATTATTTAGTTGTTGGTTCAGGCCTGTTTGGATCGGTTTTTGCACGCCAGGCAACCGATTCGGGAAAGAAAGTGCTTGTGATAGACAAGCGTCCAAATATTGCGGGAAATGTGTATACAGAGAAAGTGGAAGGTATTAATTTTCACAAATATGGCGCGCACATTTTTCACACCAATAATACGGAAGTGTGGAATTATGTGAACCGTTTTGCAACATTTAACCGTTTTACAAATTCACCGGTTGCTAATTATAAGGGTGAGTTGTATTCAATGCCTTTTAACATGTATACGTTTAATAAGATGTGGGGTGTTGTGACTCCGGAGGAAGCGGCAGCAAAGATTGAGGAGCAGAAGAAAGAGATTACCGGAGAACCACGGAATCTGGAAGAACAGGCGATTTCGTTGGTTGGTCGGGATATTTATGAAAAACTGGTAAAGGGATATACGGAGAAACAGTGGGGACGTGACTGTAAGGAGCTTCCTGCGTTCATCATTAAGAGACTTCCGGTGCGGCTTACCTTTGATAACAATTATTTTAATGCGCTGTATCAGGGGATTCCGATTGGAGGATACACAAAGCTGGTGGCAAATTTATTGGATGGAATTGATGTGCAGCTGAATGAGGATTATTTGGAGGATCGGGCAAAGTGGGATGCTTTGGCTGATAAGGTGGTATACACTGGCGCGATTGATGCATTTTTCGATTATACGCTTGGAAATCTTGAGTATCGTTCGATTCGTTTTGAAAATGAAGTCCTTAATATTCCAAATTTTCAGGGAAATGCAGCAGTGAATTATACAGATCGGGAGACGCCATGGACAAGAATCATTGAACATAAGTGGTTTGAGTTTGGTAAGGATGAGAACGGAAATGATTTGCCGAAAACTATCATAAGCCGGGAATATTCTTCGGAATGGAAGCCGGGAGACGAGCCGTATTATCCGGTAAATGATGAGAAGAATGGAGCACTTTATAAGGAGTACCGGGCATTGGCGGATCAAGAAGGGAAGGTTATTTTCGGAGGCCGTCTCGGTGAGTATAAATACTATGACATGGATGCGGTGATTGCAAGTGCGTTGGAGTGCGCGAAGCGGGAATTGAGGTAGAAACGAAAAATCCCGTTCCAATGTGGAACGGGGATTTAAAGGTGATGACTCATGCCATGCACTGAAAATCTGCCAAAATAATCAATAAAAATTGGACGACATACAAAACTATGTTATAATTCTATTGGATGAAAGTGCAGAAATCTGCCAAAATAATCAATAGAAGGAGGCGCAATGTATGGAAATTAAGAGAAATATCTATTTAAATAAGCTTATCAGCAAGAAACACAATGGATTGATTAAGGTGGTAACCGGCATTCGGCGCTGCGGAAAATCATATTTGCTTTTTAATCTGTTTAAAAAGCATCTGCTGGCGGAAGGAGTGGATACACGACATATTATAGAAATTGCCTTTGACTCTTTTGAAAATAAGAAATTTCGTGATCCGGAGGTTTTGTATCCTTATATGAAAGAACAGATGCAGGATGAGGATATGTATTATGTTCTGTTGGATGAGGTTCAGCTTCTAGATGAATTTGAAGCTGTGCTTAACAGTCTGATCCGAATGAAAAATGTGGATATTTATGTGACAGGAAGTAATGCGCATTTTCTTTCAAAAGATGTAATTACGGAATTTCGCGGCAGGGGGGATGAAGTTCATATGTACCCGCTCAGTTTCGCAGAGTTTATGTCTGTTTATCCGGGGACAAAGGAAAATGGCTGGCGGGAGTATGTGGTATATGGAGGGCTTCCACTTGTCCTGAATTTTAAAACACCGGAAGAAAAAATTATATTTTTAAAGGCTCTGTTCGAGGAAACTTATATTTCAGATATTGTAGGCAGACACAAGATCCGGAACCGTGTGGAATTGGAGGAACTTTTAAATATTCTTTCTTCTGCCATCGGTTCACTCACAAATCCGACAAAGCTGTCAGCGACATTTAAGAGTATGAAGCAGAAGAGTATCAGTGCCGGTACAATCAAAAATTACATTGATTATCTGTGTGATTCTTTTTTGATTGACAGCGCGATGCGGTATGATATCAAGGGGAAAAAATATATTGATACACCGATAAAATATTATTTTACGGATATGGGACTTCGCAATGCACGGCTCAATTTCCGCCAGTTGGAAGAAACGCATGCCATGGAAAATGTTATTTTTAACGAATTAAAGCTTCGGGGATTCAATGTAGATGTGGGAGTTATTGAAATTAACAGCACCAATGAAAAGGGAAACCGTGTGCGCAAGCAGCTGGAAATTGATTTTGTCTGTAACAAGGGCTCCAGACGTTATTATATTCAGTCGGCTTATGCGATGCCTGACCAGGTCAAGATGGAGCAGGAGCAGCGTTCTTTGATGCTGACAGGGGATGCTTTCAAAAAAATCATTATTACGAAGGATTCGCCGGGGCCTTACTATAATGAGGATGGGGTTCTTGTTATGAATATCTTTGATTTTCTGCTTGATGAGAATATGCTCAATTATTGATATGATTAAAGGACCAAAAGGGTAATAACAGGAATACAGGAGGCTTGTGGAGCACCGGGCGAAAAAAAATCATGGTACACAAAAACAACTGCTCCGGTTAATCGGAGCAGTTGTGTGAAATGCTGTATTATTTACAGATCTCCGTATCTGCGTTTATATTCAGCAAGTTTGGCATCCTGATCAGCAAGTCGGGCATCCCGGTCAGCAATCTCGGAATCCTTTTTGGAACAAGCTCTTTTGAGTGCATCGCGTTCATGGATAACCTCAAATAATTCATCGGTTGGAAGTTTCAGTACAGGTTCTGTCATGTTATACACCTCCTGACATAAATTTCTGTTACGGTAAGAAATGCGGAGCATGGACTTTTGCAAAAGCATTAAAATAAGTTTTTTGTCAGTTTCCGTTAAAAATCCCTCTGCGATTTCCTGATCTAAGATAAGTATAGTTTCTCGAAAAAAAGAAGTCAATTCTTCTTTGGATTTCTGAACCTTTTTTTCGAGGTTATGTTGTTTTTCCGGGGATTTTACTGACCGAAGCTTGCGGTCAGAAGGAATCTGGCGGCGAAACCGGATGGGAAGAAATGGAATAAGCAGACACAGATGTTTTTCTCTGATTTCTTCAAGTGTATAGGACTGCACTTTTACGGTTGGAACACGGTATGCGTGTGTACTGCCATCCTGAAATTTAAGCTGGCAGTTTAAGTAATCAGGAATTTTCGTTGTTCCCTGTAAAAAGAGAACTGCTGATTTGGGAAATTCCAGAACCAACTGTGTGTTTTTGGTATCCGACCGAAAGGCTAAAGCAGCATGAAGATCGTATTCCAGCATGCGGATAGTAATCTGACCGTCATATGTAATTTCGCATTCAAAATGGTAGAGGTCAGAGTTGTTTACCTGAAAGGTCAGATCTGCTTTAATGATGGAAATTTCTTTCGTATCGGAGCGTTCTACGGAGTATTCGGTAGAGAGTGGAACGATGGTGGAATCCTGCGGGTATTTTTTCCCGTAGACTTCATAGATGAGAGGAAACAGGAGCTTGGGAGAACTGTAAGTTGCTTTCTTAATGATTAGATCCCAAAGCTGTGTCTCCGTTGAAATTTCATCTGGTAATCCGTTGTTACGGATAATTTCTTCAATCTCTTTCGAGTGAAGCTGATAAGTATGGCGTGTATTTGCCATGTAATATCCTCCTATATAGTTGTGTTTTTGTTAGGGGAAATAAAAAGACCGTTGTTTTTACAATACTGAAAAAAGCAATACAAAAATACAAATGGGATGCATGTATCATAACATAAGAGAAGGGTAGATACAATTGTTTATTAAAAAAAACGAAGTGAAAATTGCACTAAATATCTGCACATACCAAAGAGAAGAATATATTCATAGGAATTTGTCGTTATTGCGGGCCTCTTATTTTTTTGATTGGAGAAAAACCGATTATTATGGGAAGCTGCATATTTTTATTGTGGATAATGCGCGGAAGTTAAAGATCAGAGAAGATGAGTATACGCATCTTGTATACAATAAAAATACGGGTGGTTCGGGTGGCTTTCAGAGAGGAATTGAAGAAATTCGAAAACAAAAAGGTTTTACGCATGTAATTTTTATGGATGATGATGTCGTATTTGATATCAATAGTTTTTATCTGTTGTTTGATTTTCTCACCCAGGTGGATGAAGAAAACAGGGATCGTCCAGTGGCGGGCCGTATGTTTTGTATGGACAGACCAAATATTCAATATACAGCGGCGGAGAAGTGGAATGGTGGAAATATTTCACATGTGGAATTTTTGCGTGATGTGCGCAAAAGCGTTTATGCACCGGGGAAAGTTGTATATGACGCGGATGCAGATTACGGCGGCTGGTGGTTCTGCTGTTTTCCGATAGAATTTGTACTGCACAATGATGTGCTCCCATTCTTTATACATTGTGATGACGTGGAGTACGGGCTGCGATGTGGCAGAAAGCCGATTATTATAGAAGGTGTGCAGGTCTGGCATGAGACATATGATAAGCGGATGACACCTCTCATGCAGTATTATGACACGAGAAATCCTCTGTTTGTGAATCAGATATATGGTTTTTTGCCGGAGACAGAGCAGGTAATGGAAGCGTGGAAACAAAAGATTACGGAGTATCATGTGCGGAAGGATTGGCTCACGGAATATTATGTGATTCTGGCTATGAATGATTTTTTGAAAGGAATGCGTTGGTTGAAACGTATTAACGCAGAGCGGTATCATAGGAAGCTGCAGCGGGCAAGAAGCAGCAAATTAAAGAATGCAGTATGCTGGAGAGTGGTTACTTTAAAATTCAGAATAAAAAAGTTTATTAAAGCTAAAATAGTATAGTTTCCTAAAAAAATAAGTTAATTCTTCTTTGAATATTAAACACAAACAAACTTTCAAAATAGGTTACAATAATAATTGAAAAAGGAATTTGATATATGAGAAGTGAAGTATACAATTTTCTGGTAAACAAGCGTCCGGGGATTTGTTATCGGTATCATAAAGTACATGATGGGGCGGCAGGTATACAAAAAATAATTTCATGGATATATTTACTGTGGCTGAATGTAGCATACTATGTATTTTTCTGCCATTTTTTGGGGAAAACTCCAGAAGTTGATTTTTATGAAAAAAAGCGATTATCTTTTAAAATCAGTGAATCTGAAGCGTATCAAAAAGAAACGCTAATTCTTTCGGTAGATGAATTTACAGAAAAAATTAAAAAATATGATGTAATATCGTTTGATATTTTTGATACATTGATTTTTCGACCAATGGCACTTCCGACCGATATATTTTACATGATAGGAGAGCGTTTGGATTTACTTGACTTTAAGAATGTGCGTGTTTGGGCAGAGTGGGATGCACGCATGAAGTGCAAGCAAAGGAACGGACACATGGAAGTGACATTACAGGATATCTGGGAAAATCTGGCGGAAGATACCGGACTGGATGCCATGGAGGGGATGCAGTTGGAGTGTGAAATCGAGGAAAAACTCTGCTATGCAAATCCGTATATGCTGCAGGTATGGAAACGTCTGCAAGAACTGGAGAAGCGCGTGATCATTGTTTCGGATATGTATCTTCCGCGTGCTTGTATTGAAAAAATATTGCAGAATGCCGGATATACGGGAGCGGAGCGTATTTATATCTCCAATGAGTATGGAGAGAATAAAGCCGGTGGAGCTCTGTTCCGCCGCGTGCTTCGGGATTTTTCTGGTAATCGTATCGTACATATTGGAGATAATCCGCACAGTGATCATAAAATGGCACAGAAATGCGGACTTGCTATCATGCCCTATCAGAATGTAAATAAAAATGTGTTACTGTACCGTCCGATGGATATGTCATCCATGATCGGCGGGGCCTATCGGGGGCTGGTATCGAATCATTTGTATAATGGTACGGAAAAATTCAGCATGGAATACGAGTATGGATATGTGTATGGCGGATTATTTGTTGTGGGGTACTGCCACTTTGTTCATGCGTATTACGAGCAGCATCATCTGGATCAAGTACTGTTTCTCGCGCGGGATGGAGATATTCTTCGCAGGGTTTATCAGAAGTTATATCCGGATGACCGAACCGTATATGTTTACTGGTCCCGCAAGGCTGCTACAAAACTGATGGCAGATGAGGACAAGCACGATTTTTTCCGAAGGTTTATTTATCACAAGGTGAACCAAAAGGTTTCTATCGGGGACGCATTGCGTTCCATGGAGCTGGAGAAGTTGATCCCGGAGCTTTCGGCTTGGCCGGAAATCTGGACGGCATGGGAAAAGAAAAACGGCATAAAAGAGAAACAAAAGTTTGTTGATTTGCAGGAAAACGATGAGATTACAGATAAGAATGCATACTTGCTTCGGCGGTTTATAGAGGCAAAATGGGATGAAGTGACTGCATGTTATAAGGAACAGCAGCTTGCAGCAGAAACGTATTACAGAGAGATTTTACAGGGATGTAAGCATGTAGCAGCAGTTGATATTGGATGGGCGGGAAGCGGAGCGATTGCACTTTCCCATCTGGTCAATCGGGTATGGGGAATGGACTGTAAAATTACAGGAATTGTTGCAGGAACTAATACAGTCCATAACGCAGAGCCGGATGCATCAGATCCATTTCTGCAGGATGGCAGGCTTGTGTCATATCTGTATTCCGAACAGATGAATCGGGATCTGCTGAAAAAACATGATCCGAATAAGGACTATAATGTATTCTGGGAATTATTACTTTCCTCATTGACACCTTCTTTTTTTGGGTTTCATCTGGGCAGATACCATACAAAAAATGAAAGTATTTATCTGAATGCACTGGATATTACGCTGGAGTTTGGAAAATATGATTACAATCCGGAGGGAATCCGGGAAATCCAGCGGGGAATTTTGGATTTTGCCAACCAGTATCAGGAACACTTTGGAGCATTTCCCTATATGTTTCGCATCAGTGGAAGGGATGCATATGCACCGATGCTTGTGGCTGCAAGTTATAACGAGCGTTATTTGAAAGCGATGGAAAAAAGATTTCAACTGGAAATAGCGGTGAACTGATGAAGTGTATTAAAAAAGCATAAAAAATGAGATAAAAATGAAACTTTTTTGCACATTTTTCTTGAAAAAGCCTCTGATTTTTGTTACTATATGTTATAGTTAAGTAACAAAGTTGTAACAAATTGGAGGATAGGCATTGAAGTTTAAGGTTACATGGGGTAAGAAGCTGATCGCAGGCATTTTGCTGGCGGCAGTTGTAGTAGGGGGTACTGCAGCACCGGCAGAAGCAGCAGGAAAGAAAAGTACCGCGGTTGTGGCACAGGATAATTACCGGAAAACATTGTGTAAGGGATTTCTGGGAAAGCGTTATGGCAGTGTGGTTGATGGAATCCGCTGTGACTGCAGTGGTTACACACGGGCAGCCCTGAATCGTCTGGAGAGTAAGGGACGGAAAGGGACTGCACTGAAAAATGTCAGTGTTGGAGCACATTGTACCAGAGACTGGGTAAGCGGATCGAGTATTTCGTATACAACAGGGGTTGCAACAAAGGGTGCGATCCAGTGGAATTCCGGCACAAAGAAGTCTATTGGAAGAAAAAGCAGTGGGAAAAGCCTTTCCCAGCTGGAACTTGGAGATGTTGTTGTTTATGGAAAGGGTGGTTCTTCCTCCCATATAGCCATATATTTCGGAGAATTTTCTTCGATGGAAGCGGTAAAGGATTATCTGGAAGATATTGGTGTCTATGCGAAAGGAACGATTAAGAGATCTGCAGGAGATAAGTACAGTTACAGTGGCCGCACGATTGTGCATAAGTATGGAAACAGTAGGTACTGGCGGATTCATTCTACATGCAGCGGAATTATGATTGACAATGATATTGCAGGAACCAGCAGATACACATCTTCCTTTGGTCAGTGGAAATGGACCTTTGATACGGGAATTGAAGTAGAATAAAAGAACAGACAAAAAGCCCTGCGTTTTCGGAATTTCCGAAAGCGCAGGGCTTTTTTATATGGCAGATATTTAATCCACCAGTTTGTCCAGTTCTTTGATGTATTCGGTTTCGCTTGAGAACTGATGGTTTGCTTTCTTGGCATACAGACCGACCGCTGTCTGGGATTTCTTGATTGCCTGCATGGTTCCGGCTCCGGCAACGCATCCACCCGGACAAGCCATGCCTTCGAGCAGATAGCCCGGATATTTGCCTAATGTGGCAAGTTTTAAAAGCTGGCGGCATTCCTTTAATCCCTCGGCATTTGCCACCTTGATCTCCTGTTCCGGATGATCCCGTTTGATGACATCTACGACAGCCTGTGCAACACCACCGGCAACGGCAAAGTTTCTTCCATCGGTGGAAGCGTCACTTACACCATCCGGATCTTCTTCCATGTTTTCCAGATCCACATGTTTTGCATCAAAAATACCCGCCATTTCTTCAAAGGTGAGTACGAAATCTACTTCACTGCGGACGCTGCGGCGCATTGCTTCGAGTTTTTTAGCTGCACATGGTCCAATAAAGACAACCTTCGCATTTGGGTTATGCTTTTTGATAAGACGTGCAGTTAATGTCATCGGAGTCAGTGCCATGGAAATACAGTTGGCGTGATCCGGGAATAATTTCTTTGCCATGACAGACCATGCCGGACAGCAGGAAGTTGCCATGAATGGAAGTTCATCCGGCACTTCTTTTAAGAAATCTTCTGCTTCCTGTTTTGCACACAGATCCGCACCGATTGCTACCTCAAAAACATCTGCAAACCCGAGTTCTTTCATGGCAGCACGCAGCTTGCCAGGGGTAACCTTTGGTCCGAACTGACCGACAAATGCAGGAGCGACAGCTGCATAAACCTTTTCACCGGACTGGATGGCACGGATTGTCTGGAAAATCTGGGATTTGTCAGCAATGGCACCGAACGGGCAGTTTACCAGACACTGACCGCAGGAAACACACTTGTCATAATCGATATTGGCTTTGCCGTTTTCATCTGAAGTAATGGCATCCATACCGCACGCTTTGGCACATGGACGTTCCTGAATGATAATGGCGTTATAGGAGCAGACACTTGCACAGCGGCCGCACTTGATACATTTCTCCTGGTCAATGATAGATCTGCCGGTGGTACGGTCTAAGGAAACAGCTCCTTTCGGGCATACTTCCATACAGGGATGTGCCAGACATCCCTGACAGCCGTCTGTTACATGCACACGTTTTGTGGGACAGGCATTGCAGGCAAATTTAATGACATTAATGAGAGGCGGAGTATAGTAAGTTTCTGCCTGGTCAGCAGCTTCAATGCCATCGGATACCGGGGCATGCTCTGCAGCACTGCGGTTTGGCAGACCCATTGCCAGACGCAGGCGTTCGCCTACAATTGCACGCTCCAAAAATACATCGTTTCTGAAATTTCCGGTTTCTCCCGGAATAATCTTATATGGAAGTTCTTCCATACGTTCCTTTACAGGCCATTCGGTATGATAAGCCATACGGGCTACTTCTGTAAAAATTTTGTGACGGATTTCCTGAATTCGGGTTTCGACGCCTCTCATGATAATTCCTCCTTGTGTTTGTAATGGATAATTGTAAAATAAAATTTTCTGCATTTCTATAAGATAATACCAAGAAACTCACAGAAAAACCTGTTTTGTCATATTCCGGGGATATTGTAGCAAATAATACACATACTCTCAATAAGTATGCTGTTCTTTTTACAAAACATAATAGGCTTTTGACATGGTGTGAAACAATTGTACTGTAAACTGCTAGGTAGAAAGGACCGGGGAGGGGGACACCAATGGCAACCCGGCGATTTCTCCTGCATTTTAGAGGCTGTTAGAATTTTTTCAATTTTCAGCAAGCCTCGTACATGGATGTACGAGGCAG
>ULKG01014935.1_pt1 | contig 13999 bp, 13 predicted proteins | sample 1951081 | NCBI WGS metagenome assembly ULKG01 (sample SAMEA4835493, study PRJEB28245) | human gut metagenome | biome: gut microbiome; material: fecal sample | place: Denmark | collected 2008 | reverse complement strand
CATTAACCACCAATGAAAAGGATTCGGATTTCGATGTGTGAACTAATAGATTTGAATCTTTAATATAAGGATACACATTAGCCTTTTCCCCTAAACACTTGACAAACGAATCTACCCCATAGTTTAAGATATTACTCTCAATTTTTCTCCTCTCATCTGAAGAATCCGGTCCGCCTATAATGTACCAAACAAACGATTCACCATACTTCTTACTTAACTCATTCGCAATAGATGGTATAATCGAAAATTGCTTTACAGAATCCAATCTACCAATTGAAACAATTGTAAAACAATCAGTTTTAAACCTATGATCTAATTCAATATTTTCCTTAGACCTTTTGATTATGTAATCTTTATCGATGATGTTATATATACAAACAGACCTGCCCGCATATTGAGGATAACAAGAATTAAAAGTTCGCTTTACAAAATTCGAAACACATGCTACAAAATCAAACCTCTCATATATCTTTTCTTCGTTCTTCTTGCCTATTATACTTAAATAACGTTTGTAATCACAATGTATCCAGGCGATTCTTTTCTTCGCAGGATAAAAAGCAACGACTCGATTTAAGTCCTCCTGATATGAAATTACTGCATCATATTTATCGCTACCAATTTGTTTACCCCCGATATAAGAATAAATAGGATATAAGTTCACCCCAATCAATTTAAATAGATTCCGTATAATCTTCAGAAATAAGAATGCCATTTTGTATAAGTTCCCTCTTCTATATATGGCTGATGACAGCCACATATTCTCGTCTAGCAAACTCGAATTTGGCAATTTATTGTAAAATGGTCCTATGTGATGCCTAGCAAAAACATCTACATTTACTTTATCTCTATCTATATTTTTTAAAAGAGAGTTAACACTTACAATTGTCCCTCCTATTTCAAAAGAAGGAATTACAATTAATATATTCTTCATCCTTATGCTAATGATTCTCTAATAAAGCGAATAGAGTATTCTCTGAGTTCCTGTAACTTCGTATTTATTGATGCATACTCTATTGGCTGAGCAACGACATTTTCTAATTGTTCTATGGATGTAATAATACGGTGTGACAAATTGAATAAATTCAAGAGTGAAGTAAATCGATCCATCCCTCTCTCCTTATTTGCGATAACTACAAACTGCTTATTGAATAAAAGAGCAAAAGCTGTCCCATGAAAAGAATCTGTTACTATATAATCAGAATAATAATAATTACTTAACCAGTTTTCAATTGGTTCATAAACCGCATCATGTTTATTATTCTTATCTATATCCTCATAAAAAACAGCAGGCGTACCAGTAATCACGGGAGCTTTTAATGAATCTGCGATTGAATTAATTACTTCCGTCTTAAATGGAGCCTTGTCCAAAATGTAAGTATAAATAAAACTCCCCGACTTATTATTCGTTCCCACGAATTTCATATATGCATCCTTATCTAATAGCATGGTGGGGTCTAATACATGTGAAATTGGTAAATCAGAATATTTCTGAAACTTACACATAAGCTCTTTCTCCCTAACTGAAATTCCATTAAATAAACTAATGTAATGGAGTGCCATGTTTCTTATTCTCTCGTCATCTAGCCAAGATTTATTACCGGCTGATGCTGCATAAAATACTCTTTTAATACCTACACGTTTATCAAATGGGATAAACGCGTTAGGATAATATGATGGGATCCATACCTGATCACTTCCAACGACATAGGCATCAAAACAATACTTCTTTGCAATGATAGTAAGGTCACTCGGATCTATCTTCTCAGTAGTATCTATATTATTTGAGACAAATCTCAATGTGTTTTGGGATATATAAGAAATTGTTTTATTGGTAAACCTAGGGTTCCATGATGCCTTCACAGTCTTATCCTTAAGGATATACCTTTTGAATAGCCTTATAAAATAGCTTATCAAATGTTTGGGTGTTATTCTATACCTTAAACTTGGTTGGATATCTATTGTATAAACAACGTGCCCCATTTCTTTTAAGGTTTGTTGAAGGGCATAGTTTTGTAAAATACCACCATAATTAAACCACAATGGTTGTGTCAATATAGCTATTTTCATTTTATATGCACTTTGTTCTTTATAAACAATATAAGATTATGTCTCGTATTATTATCTAATCCTAAAAACCATACAGAAATTAATGGTGACAGGAAGGAAGCTGACAATAGACAAACTGAAAAATAGCGACTCGTATGAGGAAGAAAGATATTAACCAGAATAGGCAAAGGAATGGATAATAGTGTTATCAACAAACATGAACCAAAGACTTGCAAAACTCCGTTCCACGTATATTGAGAAATTTTGATGATTAAAAATGGCTTTACAACCAATCCGAGGAAAGCATAATACAGAAGAAATACCCATGATAATGCGACAGCAGGATATCCTAATTTAAACAACACATATACCAATGGGAACATAAGAAAGCCTAAAGTTGGTGATATTAATGCATTTTCTCTCAGCCGACCCTCAGCATATAAAGCAGTATAAAAACAAGTATCGAAAACCTGGAACAAGCTCTGAATTAATATTAACCTCGTAAAAATTGTTGTATATTCTGGAACTTCGCCTAACCACAAATGAAGAACCTGAGGTGTAAGAAAATACAGAGGAAGAACAATTATAAATGTGAGAAAATATGAATACTTTGTTGAAGCCAGAAGTAAAGACTGTGAAGATGAGCGCTCACCTGATGCCAGTCTTTTAACAATTTGCGGATTTACAGCTGTCCTGAAATTATTAACGAACTGACTAATGGCAGAGTTAACTTGCAAAGAAATAGTTCGAGCAACAACAACAGGTGAACTAAAAAACATATTTAATAATACAATAATACCTTGATTGTTGAGAGCTATTGAGCATCCGGCGAAAAGGCTCCATACTGAAAATCCAATAATTTGATTAAAAACGTTCTTTACAATTCTTATAGGAGACTTCGCCTCTGGGAAGTAATGTCTACAATATACCCAATATATGATAAAAATGCATAATTGTACAATGAATAAGAGAATGGAGTATAGTTTCAGTTTGTCGATATCTCCAACATTCAGAACAAATACAATTAGTAATTTTAGAAAAACCTCAGCAATGCTAACATAAGCAAAGAAAGACATCTTTTCTCTTGCTATGATAATTGCATTATACGGAATTAGTATTATTGAAAAAACAGTTGTTGCAATGGAGAAATGGTATGCAAACAATGCAGCTTCGAGTCTTTCAGGGGGGATTACTAGTTTGTGATAAACCATCCAAATACCACCAGTCTCCGCTATTAATACTATAATAAAACCTAATATAATATGACATGCTAGAGCCGTAGAAAAAGTATTGTTTAATTTTGGGTAATCTTTTTCACCTAGGGCATATGTCAAAAACCTTGATGTACCAGTACTCAGAGCGTTATTTATAAAAACAATGAAACCGACTATACCGCACACAGCTTGGTAGAGGCCAAAATCGTCAACACCAAGAACTTTTAGGATAACTCTGCTAGTATATAGAGATACTAACATAATAACCATCATTCTCATATATAGAATGATAGTATTCTTGGCAATTACCTTGTTATTAGAATTTTCAAGCATTATTTTCTCTTGATTGTCCTCAACAATTTTGAGGGTATATGACTTATACGCCACAAAACATATTTGATGCTCAAATAAATGTTTAAGGGGAAAATATTTTTATAACGGGTCAGGAAGTATTCTTTTTTTTCTTTACTTGTTGCGCAACCTAAATAGTCTATAAAGTGAAGATTGTATTGGAGATAATTAATCCCATTTTTCTTACTATATTTCTTTATAATTCGATCCGAATCAGCATCATATACCCAATCAATACCTTTTTGATAATTGTTGTTTTTATAGGCATCAATTGTCATTTTAACGCCCTCCTTAAGATATATTGTCTGACCAAAAGAAGGGACTAATGATTTTATTTTTTTATTACTGTTGATAGAATCTAATGAACGTCCTCCTAAAATTTCACCTTTCCGGGATGGTAGTTCAGAAGCATAGTTTTCACTACTTATATCAAAGACTACCGGCTGTTTACCTATGCACTCTGAAATCGCATCAAGAACTTCGTTAAATGACGGGCACTCTTCACCACATACATTAAAAGCTTCATCGTAAGCTTTAGGGTTGCCAATCAAACCCACCACTCCAACAGCAAAGTCCTCTACACGTGTCATATTACAGCGATTAACACCTCCATTCCATCTAATTATGGGTTTTCCGGCTAGAATTCTGGCACACAAGGTCCAGTGATATCCATATATAGGAGCTATACCATACGGTATACGAGTATCGTCATATGTAACACACGGTCGTATTACCGTATAGTGGCATTGTCCCCCATTAGATAATTCTTGTAAAAGCAGCTCGCTTTTCCATTTGTCAACACTATACTTCCAAATTGGGAGCACCTTTGGGGAATCCTCATCACAAATACCACCGACACGAGTGTCATATACAGCGCATGAAGATATGAAGAAGTATTGTTTAGTGTAATTTGAATAAAGCTTATAACTAAGCGTAATGTCTTCGTCCGTAACACTAAGATAATCTATAACAGCGTCAAAAGTCCTCCCTTTTAACTTTTCTTCTATTAATGTTCGATTATTTTTATCCGCTTTTATCAATTCAACATTAGCAGGAATTCTATTTGCTCTATTACCACGATTTATCATGGTAACCCCAATCCCATGTTTAAGCGCTTCAAAAGTAACAGCAGAAGAAAGAACGCCGGTTCCGCCTATTTGTAATATATCCATTTTAACTATTAAACTTCAGAACAGTTCCACCCCAACTCAAACCAACACCAAAACCGGAAATCATAACGATATCACCTACTTTAATAATTTGGTTATCAATGCAATCCCTTAATCCAATTAGCACAGTTGATGATACAGTATTCCCTGTTGTCGCAAGGTTTACATAAAACTTATCTTTGGGTAGCACGCATACTTTACGAATAGTATTAAGCATGAATTTATTTGCTTGGTGGAAAACGTAATAGTCTATTTGGTCTTGGCCAAGCCTATTCTTCTCTAGAATTTCTTTCATCATGATGGGTACGGCTTCCAACGTGAAGTTAAATATGTTGCCTCCATTCATGTAGAGATAATCATCGTACCATACATGGCCTTCATCATCTTCCACAAACATACCTGTGCGTTCTTTTTGGCGTGCAGCACCCGTTTTAACAATTAAATTATTTGCCCCACTACCATCTGTACCCAGAGAGAACTCACCAATCTCAGCAAAGCCATCTGTAGAAATCAAACAAGCAGCAGCCCCATCACCAAAGATAGAGCGATTACTCTTGTCTGTAGGGTGCAAGTATTTATTATAGGTTTCTGCCGTCAGAAGTAACACATTCTTGGCTATACCTGCCGATATTAATCCTTTAGCCATTGCTAAACCATAGACGCAACCAGAACAGCCGAGATTATAATCAAAGGCTCCGGCTGTGGTTGGTATACCTAATCTATCCTGTAGAATACAAGCAGTTGAAGGCAAAAAATAGTCTGGACTCTGGGTACACAGCATCAAGAAATCGATTGATTTAGGATTAACCTTGTACTCATCAAACAACTTACGTGCAGCCTTCTCCGCCAAGTCACCAGCTGTTTCATTCTCTGAAGCCAAATGGCGTGAGTCAACACCCACTTTCTGGGCGACTTTCTCGACGCTCCACTCTGGGAAATCCTTCACCAGTTCCTCATTGGTCACTACCTTTTCAGGTAGATAGTATGATATTGCTTTGATATATGCTTTCATCATCTTACTACAAAATGCCCCCCCCAGTTATGTTCACATTGCTTCCTGTCATCCATGTGGATGCATCAGAGAGCATATAGACTGCCAGATTAGCAATGTCCTCTGGCTGGCCATAACGTTTCAAGGGATAGGTCTGTTCGTCTTCTTTTAACTGTTCTATGTCCGTTCCATCCGCAAGGACAAGGTCGGTCCATACCATTGCAGGACTAATGCAATTAACGCGAATCTTCCTTGGTGCTAATTCTACTGCCAAGCAATTTGCATAGGATACGATAGCACCTTTCGATGCACTATAAATGGAGTTGCCCAAACTCGGAGACCATGATGCTATTGACGCAATAAAGACAATTGAGGATGCCTTATTTAATTTCTTTTGGCGTAAAATCTCTGCCTGCAACATTACCGGTGCCTTGAAATTGACATTCATCACGTCATCAACATTTCCACTTACTACATCCTTGCAGGGAATGCGCTGACCCAAGCCGGCACAATGTACCACACCATCAAGTTTTGGCAATTCACTAACAAGTGTAGTTAACGCTGAGCCATCAGTCAAGTCTGCCGACATTATGATGAAACTTTCAGCCTCCATCAACGAACTTGTCTCATTGAGTTTATTTACATTACGTCCATTGATGATAACCCTTGCTCCCATTTTGGAACAAGTGATGGCTATGCCTCTTCCTATTCCGGAAGAGGCTCCTGTAACTAATATTGTTTTACCTTCGAGTGAAAACGGATTAAAACGCTTCATTATTTGGATGATATAAGATTAAACAGTGCTTCGACTGTCTCGCAAGCACGGATTTCTTTACCTGTGATGGTCTTGCCGTATATGGTCTTTGCCATTGCAATGACACTCATTCCTGTAAGAGAAGACCACTCGTCTAACTCATGAAACTCTGTCGATGCAGTAATTTCAGAGGCATCGGTATCATCAAAACACTCAGCGAAATTCTTAATAAAATCGTTCAATTCCATAATTTTAAATATTTATAATTAAAATAATATCAATACTTCCAAAAAACATCTTCTTCCACTATCTGGGCAGGATTACCCATAACTAGCGAATGAGGAGGTACATTGCTAACAACTAACGAATGCGCGCCTATTATTGCTCCGTCTCCTATTTTCACTCCTGGCATAATCGTACAACCTTCGCACAACCAGACTTTATTTCCTATTATTACTGGTCGTGAGTTCTTATAGCCAGGAGTATTGATATAATGCCCTCCATTATTATCTCTTATAGTCACATTTCTCCCCACTTTCACATCATTTCCTATTGTTATATGATCACCACAAATCAGTGTGAAATTAATGTTCGTTTCAAAACCACTCCCAATTTCAAGACTTGCCCCTCTGAAAACCTCAACATCTGATCCATAAAAAACGCCAACACTACCATGTGTTTTCAAGGACGAATCTTTCTCTATAATTAAGCGTGTTTCTAATTTAGATCCTTTAACCCTTGTATTACCTATCGTAAACCGTCCATCTAAAGAAATATTGGATGACTTATCAATACGCGCCACAGTACGACCGGCAAAAACAAAAAAACGATCGTCTATAATGTCTCTTATTCTGTTATACTTAAACAACCTTATGACATTTATAGTGGTCAAGTGGATCAAGAACTTGTAACTAATCAGTTTTCGTAGGATATCTTTAATCTTTTCTTTATTGCTTTTTTTCTCGTTTGTAAGATATTTATTTGCAACTTCTGTAAAAGTCATCTTATCAATATCCTGGAAGAAGAGATTGCGATCCACCTTTGGAGGGGATAATGGTTTATTTAATGCCCCATTACCAGATTCAGCTAATTCAAGTTCCACTTTTAAAAAGTTAATCTTTGATTTAATGCTTTCGAAGAACATTTCACCCTTTTTTGAATTTATCATTACGAGTGACGTGCCCAAATCTTTTTCCATTGATTTGCTAATTTTCTCTATGCCCCAGAAATCAGCTAATGTAATGTCAGACATCCTTGGATAGCCCTTAAAATGACATTCGTAGCAGGACGGTCTACAATATGCATTGGTTCTAAGATAGCCCCGTGTGAAATTTGATTGATCTTTCGTTTCATATAAATGGCGGCCATCTGCTAAAACAACTTTTTGAGTAAGGTTGCGCCATCCATATTCTTTCGACTTTGCTTTGGCATAAACAACAGGAGACCCGTAGCGCTCTTCAAATGACTTTATATACTTAAGCCATACTTTGGGGGAATTGATTCCGCGGCAAATAAAATCAACTATAATAAGATTCTCATAATCTTTGCGAAGATAAGCTCTCAACGCAGCCATTTGACATGGAGTGCCGCATACTAACACCTGTTCTCCGCTTACTAGTAACTGCTTAACTTGCGTATAAAACCCTTCAAGGTTACTCTGTAAATACTTTGAACTTCTTAATTTAATAAGGTCTGCTTTATCATTAGATATAAAATGACTAACAGTAAAGTCCTCATTAAAAACAGCGCCCCCTACATACCCTTTGTTTCGATACATTTTCTCTGCCAGAGCGGAAAACAAACCTCCAGAGGTGCTATCAAAAACCACTTCGATATTCTTATGTTCTGCAGCATAACAAATTGACTTAGGTAAATCGTTTTTCTTTAACGAATCTATGTTTATTATAGGGCATACTTTTTCACATAGTCCACAATCAACACATTTATTCATGTCAATTTCTGGATACCAAAAACCTTCAATATCTGTCTTGAAAGAAATTGCTTGCTTAGGACAAATATCACCGCAGGCATTACAGCCGCAGCAATCGACTTTATTTTGGATATTAATCATATTATAACACTTAAAAACGGGTTGACCCGCTGTTATTGAACCTTTTTATGAGAGACCAGCGGGAATCCCACCCTATGGTTGGGGCATTGAGGCTGTGCGGAAGACCTCTCCACCCCATCAAGAGCCGCAGGTTGCGCGGAAGACCTGTTGACTCTATTGTCGCCAATGTTAACTTGTTAACTGTTAACATGCGGCTTTGCCGTTTAGATAATCCAGCCGGTGGCGGAGTTTACGGAGCCACGGGCTAACACCTTATTTAATTGCGGAAGGCTCTGGCGACCGTAGGAAGCCTGTGCCTGTAGCGTCCTTCGACAAACTCAGGAACCGCTATACCAAATTAGGAATTCCGTTTAACTCGTTCTGTATGTACTCAAGGCTGGCAATCTTGGCCTTTGTTTCCTCAAGGTTGAGTCTGCGGGTGTTATCTGAGTTGAACTCCTCAATGGTGGCACGTTTGGTGTCACCTTCCTTGAAATACTTGTCGTAGTTCAAGTCACGGTTGTCTGCAGGCACTGCATAGAAGTTGCCCATATCAATAGCCTTGGCAGCCTCCTCCTTAGTGAGAAGGGTCTCGTACATCTTTTCTCCGTGACGGATGCCAATCACCTTGATCTCCTCTTTCTTACCACCAAATAATTCACACACAGCCTCTGCCTGAGTCTGTATGGTGCATGCAGGTGCTTTCTGAACCAAGATGTCACCATTCTTACCGTGCTCAAAGGCAAAGAGTACCAAATCCACAGCCTCTTCCAGGCTCATGATGAAACGAGTCATCTTTGGCTCAGTCAGTGTGATAGGGTTACCCTTACGGATCTGGTCAATCCAAAGAGGAATAACACTACCACGGCTGCACATTACGTTACCGTAACGTGTGCAGCAAATCTTGGTATCACCACTCAAGCGGCTTTTAGCCACTGCTATCTTCTCCTCAATGGCCTTGGTGATACCCATCGCATTGATAGGATAAGCAGCCTTATCGGTTGAAAGGCAAATCACGCACTTTACACCTGCATCAATAGCTGCATCCAGTGTATTGTCCGTACCAATCACATTGGTCTTCACAGCCTCCATTGGGAAGAACTCACAACTGGGCACCTGCTTCAAAGCAGCTGCGTGGAACACATAGTCCACACCCTTCATCGCGTACTTCAGTGTGCTCTTGTTGCGCACATCACCAATGTAGAACTTAATCTTGTTGGCAACCTCCGGCATACGAGCCTGGAAGTCGTGACGCATATCGTCCTGTTTCTTCTCGTCGCGGGAGAAGATGCGGATCTCGCCTATGTCGGTCTTCAAAAAACGGTTAAGTACTGCGTTTCCAAACGATCCTGTTCCTCCAGTAATGAGGAGGACCTTGTCCTTAAATAAGCTCATCGCTATATCTTGTTTAAATTAAAATCACTATTATTTTACCGGTTCGAAATAAGTGTCCGGCTTATTGGGATTGAATATCTCGTTACAATACATTACTGTGACGAGGTTTTCTGTGTCACTGAGGTTGATGATGTTGTGGGTATAAACAGGCAGCATGTGAATGCATTGGATATTGTCACCACTCACTTCAAACTCAATTACTTCATCTGTACCCAGTTTACGTTCTTGAATCAAGCCATGACTGGCTACTACAATGAAGAACTCCCACTTGGTATTATGCCAGTGCTGTCCCTTTGTGATGCCTGGCTTTGAGATATTGATGCTCACTTGACCTGCATTGAGGGTATGCACCAACTCTGTAAATGAGCCACGATCATCCACATTCATCTTTAATGGGAAAGCGACCTTTTCTTTGGGGAGATAGCTCAGATATGTGCTATACAACTTCTTTGCAAAGCTGTTTTCAGGAATCTCTGGTATCATCAGGGTCTTGGGTTGCTCAGCGAAACTCTTTAAGAGCTCGACAATCTCACCCAAAGTTGCTTTATGGGTTGTTGGCACATAACAATATTTACCATCTGCCTGGGGTAAAACATCAAGACCATCGAACTCACAATGATGCTCCTCACCTTTTAGACAGGCAATCATTTCATCAACGAGGTCATCAATATACAACAATTCCAGTTCAACGCTTGGGTCATTCACTGTATATGGCAGGTCATTGGCAAATGCATTGCAGAATGTTGCCACTGCACTGTTATAGTTGGGGCGGCACCACTTGCCAAACAAGTTCGGGAAACGATAAATCAACATTCTTGCACCTGTCTCTTTTCCGTATTCCAAAAATAGGTCTTCGCCAGCCTTCTTACTGCGGCCATATTCGCTGTTACCAAAACGACCAGTAAGAGAAGCTTGCTGTGAGCTTGAAAGCATCACAGGGCAAGTATTACCATGTTTCTTCAACGTGTCTAGCAAAGTCGATGCAAAACCAAAGTTGCCTTGCATAAACTCTTCCTGGTTCTGAGGACGGTTAACTCCAGCCAGATTGAACACGAAGTCTGCATTCTTGCAGTGTTCGTCCAGCTGCTCTGGAGTTGAGTCCAAGTCATATTCATACACGGCTTCCACGGTCACATCACCATAGCAACGTGCCTTGCCATCCTTTATATTATTTAACTGTGCACACAGTTTCTTACCAACGAACCCTTTTGCACCTGTTACAAGTATTCGCATCAGAACTTCCTCCAGACCATTTTGTTTACAATACCCACGTAACTTTGGATAATCTTTACCACCTTGGTAGAGACATTCTCCTCGATATAGTCAGGAACAGGAATGCCGTAGTCACCATTCTGGTTCAATGTCACTGCCGTATCTACAGCTTGGAGCAATGATTTTTCGTCAATACCTGCGATGATGAAGCAAGCCTTATCGATAGCTTCTGGACGCTCTGTAGAGGTACGGATGCAGATGGCTGGGAATGGATGCCCTACAGATGTGAAGAAACTGCTCTCTTCAGGCAGAGTACCGGAATCAGAAACCACTGCAAAGGCATTCATCTGGAGGCAGTTGTAGTCGAGGAAACCAAGAGGCTCGTGCTGAATAACACGACTATCGAGTTTAAAGCCTGACTGCTCCAAACGCTTACGGCTACGTGGATGACAGCTATAAAGGATTGGCATATCGTATTTCTCTGCCATCTTATTGATAGCGGTGAAGAGACTCATAAAGTTCTTCTCAGTATCAATGTTCTCTTCTCTATGCGCACTCAGAAGGATATACTTACCCTTCTCCAAGCCCAGACGCTTATGAATATCGCTTGCCTCTATCTCAGCCAGGTTCTGATGCAGCACCTCAGCCATTGGGCTACCAGTAACGTATGTACGTTCCTTTGGCAGACCACAGTCAGCCAGATAGCGACGTGCATGCTCAGAGTAAGCCATATTTACATCGCTGATGATATCCACAATACGGCGGTTGGTCTCCTCCGGCAGGCATTCGTCCTTACAACGGTTGCCAGCCTCCATATGGAAGATGGGGATATGAAGGCGCTTAGCACCAATGACAGACAAACAGCTGTTGGTATCACCCAGCACAAGAACTGCATCAGGCTTGGTCTCAACCATCACCTTATATGACTTGTCAATGATGTTACCCATCGTAGAACCGAGGTCATCACCCACAGCTTCCATATAGATATCAGGATCTGCTAACTTCAGGTCCTTGAAGAATACACCATTGAGGTTATAGTCATAGTTCTGACCAGTATGTGCCAGCAGACAGTCAAAGTACTGACGACACTTGTTAATCACCGCTGCCAATCGTATAATCTCCGGGCGCGTACCAACAATTATCAGAAGCTTCAGCTTCCCATTCTCTTTAAATTTTGCCATTTCTAATAAATGATTTCTTCTTTAAATTGTTCTGACTGGCAGTATCGAACTGCATCATTTCACGACCACCTGTGCAATCAGATATTTGTTTCAAGTCATTAGCCAGAAGCCAAGCTCCTGTCATTTTGCCATTACTTTTGTTAAAGGATGTTTATTATTGTAGATTTTTGTTTTCTAATTAAACAAGGGGCTTTTCAACTTCTCTCGGATTTTCTTAGAATAGGCCGAGCCCTGATTTTTCTCGATTTTCTCTCATTTTCCTCTCAAACGTTTTTTCAGTCACCTCAACCAGCCTACTTAAAATTAACATTTCTTCACTCTGAATGGATAAGAAATCTTAACGCTCTTGCGTATTTGCCCCAAAAGTACTACCTTTGTATAGAAATGAGCAGGAAAGGCTTAATTTCCCGGATGTCTGATGAAACAGGAAACGGTGTTTTCGTTTTATATTGTGTATCAGGCTGTTATGCAGAAGTTCACATTAGCTGGGAAATCTATTGATTTATAATGAAGCGAGTATCATTGTTATAATGAGCAGCATATGGATTATCACCAAATGCAATGAATATTTTCTTTTCCCATATTAGCTTCCACAAATATCGACTCACTTCTATAGACGAAAGAGGCGAGATTTCTTTACTGCTATACTGTGTATTATGAGAATCTTTAACCTTTCCTTCTGCTATTGCCTTGTCTAAGATAAAACTGCAGATGCTTTTAAAAGAGAATTCTGTTTTTACTTCCTCCAAATAGTCACTAATTACAATCGCCAATTCATCAGGCGTATAAGTAATAGGAACGGGATTGGGGTTATATATTACGTACATAAAAGAAATATTAGCTGAAAAAATATTCGTATCTTGCGGTTGGTTTTGGAGCGTAACGGCTTGGTTTCTTGCACAACCGGGCAATGAAACACGCGGGGCGGATAGGTCTTTAAATTGTTTGGCAGCAGCGTTGCAATAGTGTCCAATGTTGTCCAATTTTGGGGCTATGTGCAACTGGTTGAGCGATTGATGTTACGGTAATCGCGTATTGAATTGAAGGTCAGGAAGTTAGCTTGCTAACTGACGTATTCCATTGGAAAGAACTCGCACGATGGCACTTGCTTAAGAGCGGCCGCATGGAAAATAAAATCCGTGCCAGGAATTGCAGAGCGGCAGGACTCAAGACTTCTTACATCTCCGATGTAGAATTTAATCTTATGGGCAACATCAGGGTACTTTGCCTGATACTCGTGTCGCATATCATCCTGCTTCTTCTCATCGCGTGAAAAGATGCGAATCTCGCCTATATCTGTGCGAAGGAAACGCTTCAGAACGGCATTTCCAAAAGAACCCGTACCTCCGCTGATGAGGAGGGTTTTGTCTTTGAAGATGGACATAGTTATTTGATTTGTATTTAATTATTCGATAACACCCACTACCTCCACTCCTCGCATCGGGATAAGCAGACAACCGGAACAGCTCCGGTGTCCAGAAAATCAGTACAGTCGCACCGCGTGCGGCCGCTGAAGTATGCTTATCTCAATCCAAGTCGCAAAGGATCTGCTTCGTTTCTCTCGCCACGCGCCAAAAGCCTATCACTCAGACAATTGACTAGCCTCGCAGCTTCCACTCTCTATTCAAGAACTTCC
>ULKG01032282.1_pt1 | contig 14438 bp, 16 predicted proteins | sample 1951081 | NCBI WGS metagenome assembly ULKG01 (sample SAMEA4835493, study PRJEB28245) | human gut metagenome | biome: gut microbiome; material: fecal sample | place: Denmark | collected 2008 | reverse complement strand
GATAATGGTGGTGATTCTGATTATGCTAAAGGACATGCCAAGACGCTGGACTGGTTTGGCGTATTTATGCAGCAGAATGATATGGTGTGGCTACGGTTTGAAGAACTTCAATGTGAAAGGAACCAAGATGCTTCGGAAAGCAAATCCCTGATTAAGTCAGATTCTGATTTAACGGATTCTCTTATATGGGATATGATTGGTTTTGTGGATAGTGTTACGAGTAGTGCTAATTATGATGGCAATTCTTATTCCATAGCCATAGAGGGTCGAGATTTTTCAAAATTGTTTGAAGATGACGGTATAAGCTTTATTCCATTTAATGCGATATTTGGTTCGGCGCATAACATGACATTGATGAATAATGATGAGAGCCCATTTCTTCGCAGGAATATGGACGGTATGATTGTCTTTGGCATGTATTTTCAGTCGATAAAGTCAAGTCTTGGCTTTATTTTTGAAAAATGCTCTCAGATAGAAGTTATGTCGTCAACTATTTTTAATAGCTGCAACAGGTATGACAATGATTCTACATTCACTCCTAAAGGTGCTTGGAAGTTGTTTAAGATATGGTGCGATAGTCAGCTGGACAGTAGGATTTTTTATAATAACATCTTGGTGAATCCAGATGGAAGTATTGCCGATTTCATACGTTCAACATGTAAGGAGCCATTTGTGGAGGTGCTGGGTGACACTTGGGGTGCTGGGTATGACTTAATGGTACGTAAACCACCATTTGACAAGTCTTCCATACAGACAATGCTGTATGCAAAGAATAATGACAGTGCGTCTGTTGAGTCATATATTGACATTATGGATGAAGACCTGTATGACTTTAATCTGTCGTTTGACAATAGGGTATATTCTTGGTATAAGATTGTTCCTGCTGATGGTCTGATTCCAGGGCTTGATTCCAAGACTTCAACCATTCTGATTCCTATATTTTATCTGGATGAGTATGTTCGTGTGTTTGGAAATAAGCGATGCATCATCCAGGATCCCTATGTTCTTTCGGCTTATCTTGGTGGGAATAAGTCAAAGGAGAAGACTGGTTCTTTGTTCACTACTTTAGCGGCTGATTATATTTTTGCGATAGAGAGTACCGCCTACTTACCTTTTACCAGAAGAGGGCAGATAACTATTAATGGGGATAGGAGAATAAAGGTTGGAACATTTGTTCGTCTTGCAGCTACAAATGAAATCTTTTATGTTGTTGGCGTTAATCAGAGTGTTTCATTTGGAGAATCCAATGTGGATAGGCGTACAGTTCTTACGGTTGAACGAGGTATGGTTGTGGATTATATTACAAATGAGAGGTATAATTATTTTAACATTGTAAATATAGATGGGTTGAAGGATACATTGGAAAAGAATCTTACGTCTGGTAAAGCTAACATGGAATTGAACACTACGCTAACACGTAATGGTGAAGTGTTTCATTTCTTCCTAAACAGATGGCAGTTTGTTAAGCGAGCATATCGGGCTGTAACAATGACATTTGATATCAATGATGCTGCTGTGTATGATAGTGATACGGCAGGGGAGTTTAATATGACAAAAGTGATAAGTTCTAAGGAGAGTTAATATGGGAATGTTTGATCAAGAAATATATATAGATCTATCAAGTTATAAGGAGGGTATTACACCAGTTACGAGTGACAATCTGGATAATCAGAGTGTTGGATTTGCACGAGTAATTGTCCCGTCGGGTGTTGATAGAGATCAATATGTTTCAGACTGTTATCGTACAGGTAGGATTGATCTGTATGATGAAAATCAAGGTGTATTTTTGAAACAGTGCTTTGTTACCAACGAGGTGCTGGAAAATATTCAATTTCCTAGGAATGCTGGTGATATTGGTGATCCTGTGGTGTGGGTCTGTCAACCTAAGATGTTGAACCATCCAATGGTTATAGGAACTTTTCCACATGGGGAAAGAATGCGCCTTGGTACAGATCAGACTCATGAGCTTCATAAGGAGTGGGATAAGGGTTATGTGGATGTTACGGCTGATGCCAAGGACGGTTCATTGAATATAGTTGTTCATGGGCAGGAAAAGTCTGGTGGTGTTGTGCGTGTTTCTGTTCTGGGGGATGAAAAGTCTGTTCTAGAGGTAAAGTCTGATGGTGTTGTGTCAGTTGAGTCCGGAAAGGAGCTTCGTGTTTTCTCCTATGAAAAAATGAATATACAGTTGGAAAATCCTGAAAATATGGATAGAACAGGTGTGGTTGTTACCAAGGACAGTATTGATGTTGCGGCTAATTATTCTGTGGATGAAGAGGATGCTGAAAAGGTGAATCATACCAAGGTTCATGTTGACAAGGATGGTATGCTTTGTGAGGGGTATTTTTGCGAGGATGACACAACGAAGTATAATGTTAATATTAATAAGGAAGGATTTGTAGCAAAATCAGCGATTAAGGGCGATGAAGTTCAGTTTACAAATACAATTACCGATGAGGAGTATAAAGTCGTCTTTAGAGATGTTATTTTGTCCTTGAGGGAGAAATTAGCGGTGTTACAGCAGGGGGATGATATAAAGGTGGAACTAAAGGACGGTAAGGTCTCCATTGTGAATTCTGGAACTGGCTTGAATGAAATTCTTTCGCTGCTAGTGAGTACCATTGAGAAATTGACTGTTTCTACATCTATGGGTCCGAGTGGTACACCTCTTCCACCTACCATTCAAGCAACAACACAATTAAAGCAGAAGTTGAATCAATTTTTTAACGAATAAGCATTATGGCACTTGTACCTCAAAATTTAGCTACACAGTTATATAATTTCTTTCAGAAGATGCGTGCAGCTACTGATGCTGATGATAAGGCAATGGCTCAAGAGTTTGCCAATATAATTGATGGGTACATTAAGACAGCACAGGTTGCTCCTGGAATTCCAGTAACGACATCTGGATCAGCGACTGCTCAAACTGGAATGACTACTGGGGCTGGAAAATTGGAGTAAATTAATTATATTTGCGTAAAAAGATAAATGGAGTAGATCATGTCAAGTACGACTGAATTTTTACAGAATCGTGGAAATACTGTGGTGAATGAAGCGATGAGTCTTGCAAAGTCTATAGGTTTGCAGGCCATTGCGACTGCGATGCCACATGAGTTTGAATGGTATATGATTGCTCTTGAGTTGGCGACAGCTGATAATAAGACAATAGACTATCTTACATTTCCTATAATGCCTAATTCGTTGTCCAAGGTGGAACAGAATCGTACTTCCATTAAGAAGTCCATGAGTGGTGTAACTGTTCTTCAGAATTCAGCACTTCCACTTGGAGAGATTATTCTTCGGGGTAATTTTGGACGTGGATTTAAGAATCTGGTGGGTATAAATAATGATGTGTCTGCTGGGGCTTTAGCTTATAGTATGAAAGCAGGGAAATATGACCTTTATTCTCTTAAGGAAGGAAGCAATAATAAGATTCCAAAGGCTAAGACTTTTAATGTAGCAATTAAGACAGGTTATGGCGTTATAAAGATGCTTCAAGCTATTTTGAGCAAGAGTGTGGGGTACGATAATCAGGGTAGGCCTTTCAGGCTGTTCTTTTATAATATGGCCTTTGGAGAGAATTATCAAGTTGTTGTTCCTCCTAATGGAACACGATTTTATCAGGATATTTCAAATAACATGATATGGAGTTATGATTTGCGTCTTACCGTTGTTGCTCCTCTCGATGCAGTTGTAAAGGATTCTAAAAAATGGAAACAGCTTGCTGCATCAGCAATTCAAGGAAGCATTGATATAGTAAGTTCTGAAATAAAGAATGTTGTTGGTGATCTTGGTGAAAAAGCCAGCATGAAAATTGATGATTGGACTAGAATAGGAAAATGATGAATACAAAGATTTTTGAAAAGTTTCAGACGATTACAGGGTATGATATAAAGTCATACCTTGAAAACTTTGTATTATTTTGTCGTAACTCATATCCTATTATTGTGCAGTATTATAACGGTAATACTGTTGACACTAAGAAAGTATTTAGTGAATTAGATTATCTTCTAGTACAGGCTGAGACGATAGAATCATTGTTTTCATTGAAAGCTAATCAGATGGACACAATAGATTATTGGGAATTACTAGATGTTTTTACAAATAGTCAGACAAAACTATGGACAATAAATAATTCTTCTAAATGGCTTAGAAGTGCTATTATTGGAAGATATGGCAATAATGTTGCATTACAGCGTACATTGAAATCCAGGGAAAATTTTGAGAATGTGTCAAATTCATTGGGTTCGTCTGAATTTGATGACTCATGGGTTGATATTGCTAGGCCGAATCAAATAGAGGAGGAAGCCTACACTCCTGATGACGGATCACCTATGTTTAAGATTAATGTTCGTACGAGTGGTGTGTCTCCAATTGATAACATTGTTGATTCATTAAGTGAAAAAAGCATTCTTGGTAAGGATATTGATAAGAATTTTGTATTTAAGGATGATGATTTGGCTGTGGTTGAATATGATGATGCGGTTCAACAGGCACTTGATATCATTCTTAACAGCATACAGGGTTCTATTCCTGAGTTTCCGGAGTACGGTTTTGCAGATACCTCCGTTGGAGTTTCCATGAAGGCCATATCTTATCCGACAATTATTAAGAATATGATGGATATGTTTAGTAGAGATGGTAGGTGGAATGAGGTGAATATTCTTGATATTTTTGTTAAGGATGATAATGTCTTTTGCAAGATAAGTGCTTGCACAGTTACGAATAATTATATTATAACAAATGTACAGATATGATAACAAAGACGGACAATACTATTAACAATTTGAAAAATCTGTTTTTAGAGGTACTTTTGAATAAGACTGATAAAGTGTCTGATATTACAGATAATTCCGTATTGAATGGAGTGGCGTATGGAGCTGCTAAGATAGCTCAAAAGGCCATTAAGGATATAGCTATTGTTGAAACTCAACTGTTTCCTGAGACAGCTTCAGGTGAATGGTTGGATCGATCTGCACTGTTGTTTGGTGTTACTGCTAGAAAAACGGCACAAGGTTCTTCAACGTATGTCTGTGTGTTTGCCAATCCAGGAACAATATATGATAAGGACATACAGGTGTTTGTAAATACAAACGGTGTTCGATTTCAGCCGGAAGAGACTGTTGTTGTCGGTGATTATGGGTATGCCTATGTTAAGGTTAGAAGTATTGGTACAGGCGCTTATACGAATGTTGCAGCAAATAGTATAATTCGTGTTACACCTGTTCCAGCTGGGCATGTGGCATGTACGAATGAATATTATGCACAAGGTGGCTGTGACAATGAGAATGATGATATGTTTAGGCGTAGAATATTGAATCATCAGAATCTATTTGCCACTGCCACACTTGAGAAGATGACACAGGTGTTTCAAAATTTTGATAGCAGGGTTTTGAAAATTCTATGGGTAGGTGTTATGGAGGACGGTTTTCTCCATATTGAAATAGCTACCCAGAATGGACAGGATTTATCAAAAGATGAACTGGCAACTTTGCTGGAACAGGCAAGACCCTATTTCGGCTTGAGTGATATGGTTTCCTCTGGCCGATTAATGGGTATAAAATTGGATAATGTTCAATGGTATGAAGTTGGCGGTGACGTAGGGGTTGATTTTAGGTGTGAGCTGGAAGCTGGGTATGAGGTTGCATCTGTTCGTAGAAAGATTCAGATTGGCATTACTAAATATCTTGACTGGAGGTATTGGAGTGCTGGTTCAAAGGTTGAATGGGATAATCTTCTGGAAATTATTAAGAATACAGAGGGGGTTAAGTATGTTGCGTCAGAGTGGTTTTACCCCAATAAGGACGAGTATGTTTCCGAATTTATGCTTCCACGTGTGAAGAGATTTGTTATGCGTAATCTGGATGGAACGGTGATGGTTGATGCATCAACCTCTGCTACAATAGAACAACAGTATAATGAGCTTTTCCCAGCATATTATGCAGCTAATATTTAATTTTGGTAAAAATTATTGTAACTATGGGACAGAATTATAATATGGGCAATTATGCACAGACAACAGGTGTTAAGATGAAGTCTGAAGATGGTCTAAGAGATCTTACAGTTCAAATAGGTGAATTGTGGAATATTTCTGGGGATTATCTTGCTACAGAACCATTTGCCGTTAAGAATATTTCTGAGGACAATATTATGTTGACTGTACGCCTGTATGGTATGACAGAGTTTATTGAAACAGTGTTTTATCCTGGATGGAATATTGAACTTGTTTGTGAGATTAAAAATGCTCCAGCTGGGGTAATACAGGGAGGTCGCTTGTAATGAACATTATTGGTAACATACACATTATTGGTAAGAAAGCCCTAAAGGTAATTTTAAGGTTTTTCTTTAAGAAGGATGTTGTATGGATTGATGATGAAACATTGGAGGGGGATCAAGAAATAGTGTCTAATACTACTTGGCAACTTTTTAAGGAAAATGAAGACATTAGAATTAAAACTGACAAGAATAATCTTTAGCGATAAAAGAACGATTGGCGAGCTTTTTGCTAATGGTGTTAAGCTGGCGGATACATTGGAGGATGCTTTACGTAATCTTCCTGAAAAATGTCCGAATACTCCTAAATTTATGCCTTGTGCGTGTTCAGAAAAGGTTTATGGTGAAACATGTATTCCAGCTGGTAGGTACAGGGTTCGCTATCTTTATTCCAATCGATTTAAGAGGAAGTACCCATGTCTTCAGAATGTTCCACATTTTCTTGGGATTTTAATTCATGCTGGTTCTAATGAGGGTCATACAGAGGGGTGCATTCTTGTCGGGACACTTGCCCCCAGTGGTGATAAGTTGATTAACAGCTTTGTTGCTAGAGATAAGGTCTGTAAGATTGTTGAGGATGCTGAAAAGGCTGGTATGGAAGTTTGGATTACAATTGAAAATCAGCGGTAAGTATGTGGTCTGTTATTTTGAAATTTATTCGTAGAAACTGGAAGTTAATTGTGATAGCGGTATTGCTTATTGCATTGTTTCTTTCTGTGAAGCGTTCCTATACAATGCGGCAATATTGGCTTAGAGAAAAGGCGAATGTTGATGCGTTGACAGCAGACTATATGTTGTCAGAAACTCAAAAGGGTGAAGCCGTTCTTACAATTAAAGAACTTCAATATACAGTAGATGAATTTAAGAAAAGACAGGCTGCTGATGCCAAACTCATTAAGGAATTAAAGGTTAAGGCAAGTGAAGTTCGTGAGGTCGTTAAGACCATAACTGAAACAAAAATTGTTTATCGTGATTCATTGGTTTTTGTAAATCCACAGAAAACCGTGTTGAGCTGGTCTAAGGATACGGAATGGTGGTCAGTGCATCAGACAATGGATCTAGGTGGTACGCCACCTGTTACGGATTTTAATTTACAGGTTAGGGACAGTTTGACACATTTCCTGTATAAAGTTCCTAAATGTAGGTTTTTGGGAATTCGGTGGGGTGTTAAGGGTTATGAGATTAAGGTGGTTAATCATAACCCTGATTCCAAGATATCTTATGCTAGGTGGATATCATTATCTAAGAATAAACGAAAAAGAGATAGAGAATAATGGCTTCTTTTGTTGTAAAAGATTTTCCAGAGATTGGAGCAGGGTTCACAATTAAGACACAGTCAATTCCATTGGCTGGGCTTTTGTGTGTAATGCGTATGGCCAAAACTGATGGTGGCGGCTTGTTTAGGTATTCTCTTGATGGTGGTATTACATACACAGAATGGACTATTGTTGATGAAGATTCACTGTTGGGCTGTTCAAAGATTGTTGACACATTTGACGTAATTCTGGATTATGTCGTTTCTATGAACGACACCAGTATTGCAACATTGAACAATGAAAGGTTTCAATATACGGTTTTTAATAAAACGATATATAAGAATTTCTTTGATGCTAATGATGTTAAGGTTATCGGGTGGGCTTGGAACGTTCTGGAGAAGATGTATATTCATGGGGTTGTTCCAACATATATTTCTAGAGCCAATGTTGATGATTTTAACTCATTCTTCCTTGCAATAACCCATCTATTTGCGATCATTGTTGTTTATGCAAGGTGTTATCGTAGGCTGGAGGACAATGATGTTCTTATAAAGACGTTTTTGGAGCAATGGGGGCTTGTTTACGAAACTATTACGACACAACAGGAACGAAACAATATATATAGTAACTGGGTAAATGAATTCAGTAAGAGGGGTACTGTTCAGATTGCTGGTGAGGGCACTCCTAATAGTGAATTGCGTAGACTGTTGGGTTATACTAAACCAAGCGAATTTTTATTTTCCATTCTAGAACCGTGTAATATTGGGTGGTGTATAGGATATTCTTCTCCGATGTGGTATGGAACAGAAGCCGTAAATGCTGTATCTAAGGGATGGGATTATGGCATTGATTGGTTAAGGGGTGATTCTTCTCGAGGTATCGGTACAGTGTCTGATTATCCTATTGTTGGGTCTTTGTCCAAGGTTGTGGACAAGGATGGTGTTTCCGTATTTCAGACAGGCGGTTCTGGTATAAGTGGAATATATTCTTCTGATATTTCCAAGGCAATGGAAATATACGATGGGATGGACTATGAGGTTACTGTGTGGGTGAAGGCTTTGGCAGAAGGAAGTCAAAATATTGACTTTGGAGTTAATTGTTTTGGCTTCAACGGTGAAGTGGTGAAACAGGTTAGCCTTACAGATCTAAAGTTGTCAAACAGTTTTTTAAGTGAAGATGCAGATGGTAGCCCTTGCTTAATTCCAAATGTATGGTATAGACTTCGTGGTGTTGTTTACAATGTTCTTACTGATAAGGATACAGAGTTATATCTTAACTTTAAGGGTGGTAGGCCGTTAAAATTTGCAAATGGTACAGCATATCTAGCCCCATATATTGTTCAGGATAGAAGCTCTTCTAATGTTGATATTCAAATTGGTGGGATCTGTTTGAAGCCGCTGTATCTATTTCCTAGACACCAGACATATAATTTGTCCATTGGTGATTCTGTTCCATTATTGATGGATGGGTATCCAATTCAGAAACATTCATGGAAGAATGGTGCTGGGGATAATATGGTCACGACAATATCGCCTGTTGGACAGGGTTTTTTAGGTTCAAAGGATGTTGCTGTCATTTATTCTCAAATAAATTCTTCTAGAACTAAAAAGGATATAGAAGCATTTATTAGGAATAATCTGCTATCCTATAAGGATGTTTTTTGGGGTGCGTGGCTTGACTATATTCGTAGGTCATCTTATTATTTGACTTTTGTTGTTTGTAAGGATATAGATGGGAAGCCTATAACAGGTGCTGAAGTTACGCTTGACAATGGTCTTATCGGTGTTACCGATAAAGATGGTTATGTGCGATTTGAAGTTGAAGCAGGTGTTACTGTTAGATGGGCTGTTAATAAGAAAGGTGTTACCGTTAATGGTGTTGCTCAGGTTTCCAGTGATAAGTTGATTGAAGTTTCATTGAACATACCTGTGGACATTAATCTTTCTGTTTATCAGGAAAGTTGGGGTTCCATTCATGTTGATGGGGATTTGAAGCCTAAATCTTCAGTAATCTTAACAGCAGAACCGAGCAACGGCTATACATTTAAGTCCTGGGAAGTGAATTATAAGGATTTTGTTCAAAATCCATTGAAATATTTTATTTCTGGGCTAGAGGATCCAATTGATGTGCTGGCTATTTTTGAGAGGAACGGTGAATTTGCATTTTCTACACATAGGGTGGAAATTCCATACGATGGTGGTTTTGTTACTGTTGGCGTGACTTCTTCCAAGAAATGGGCTTTGGATCCAATTACCGAAGAATGGCTGTCTGTGAATCCAAAATCAGGTGAAGCGGGAACAGCTGACATTTTAATTGAAATTGGCAGTTCAGAATATGATAAATTCATGGTAATGTCACAGGATTCTGATGGTTATGAAGAGTTTGTATTAAAAACTGGTGGATCCGTTGGTGATGAAATGTTTGTTAAAAATAAATAATATATGAGTAGGATTAATATACATAGAGGCACATTTCTGGAGAAGGAAGAACTTAAAAGGATGTTATCCTTCTTGGAAGATAGAAGCGATGTTTTAGCAATTTTATCTTCATCTATTTCTTATGGTATTGTTTCTCCAGGAGCAGTGGCTGGTAAACCATTTTCGGTTACGATTTCAGAAACAAAGGATGCGATAGATATTGCTGGGGGTTACATCGTTACGTCAAATAATAAGGTGTTTGAATTGACCAATGTTTCCGCATTTCCAATTCCTATGGACAATAAATTTTATTGGCTAAAGGTTACACCTAGTGAATATAATTATGAAAACGGTGTTGTTCAAGTAGATGTTTCGGGAAATGTTTCGGGAAATGTATCATTTAAGGGTATTGTTCGAAGCCAATCATCTGGTGTTGCTACTTGTATTCGGTTTGTTAAATCTGATGGGTCTATTCCTAGGAACAGTTATGTTTATCAAGTGGTAGATATAGTGGATGACAATAATATTGTTCTTTCTGGTGGGCATGTATTTGTTAAGGAATCTGATTTGAAAGTAATTGTATTGGGGAGCATTCCAATGGGCGGTCGGTTTACTGATGAACAGTTGGAGGGCTTATATACTTTTACTGGTGTGAATGTAAGTCTTGTTCAAGAACAGGCAGTTGGTCAGGCTCCAGAAAAAGGTGCTGATGAATTCTATATTGCTAGAATTAAAAACAACGGTGGCGATATTGTATGGAACGATGAACGTTTGGAATTTTGGAAGTTGGGTGTTGGTGGTGCGCCATCGTTACCAGACTATGAAGATTTTAATGTTGTATCTGCGAATGGAACGTATGAATCATACGAGGTTGTGGATGGCGTTGTAAAGGTTGTAATTTAGAAAGGAGGTTATAATGCAGTTATATTATACGACCACAACAGGGTATAATGCCATTCAGACAAACCCCAGTAGATCTCTTGGTGGGTTTAAGTCATCTACGCTTGTCATTAATGATGATTTTTCTAATCTCTTTGATGATGTGTCAATTATGACGGTGCGTAACGCACGTCCAGAATATAGGGCTATTATTTTGAGAAATGAATTGGTTAATCAAGTTCGTAAGGTAAAAGTGTCCATACAGAATGCACCTGATTCTATTTGTAAATATAAGATGGCTGTTGAATATCTGTCTGTTGCTGATAAGTATGGAACAAGGAAGATGAGTAATGTGCAGTCTTCTCAAAGTAGGCCGTTTGCTGCTCAATTTGTGGATATGTCAGATGGTGTGACGCTGGATATTGCAGAGACACTTAATTCAGGGCAGGAAGTCGGCATCTGGATATGTCGTGAAATTGATAAGGTGAAAGCTAAAGAACAGTATAACAACGTATGTAAGCCTGATCCAAGTGATCCTACTGGTAGGCGATACATAGCAGTGGAACGATTGACCGAAGAAGCCGTTAATATAGTAATTGACTGGAAAGGGTAGTCAATTTTTAAGTTAAAAATGATTTTGTTATGTTATACGATATAGATACATATCAGAACATTGTTCTGACATTATATGATTATCTTCAACGAAGTGTGAAGAAGATGCCACGTTCCATAAAGTGGGAAAAATCTTCTCATCAGAAAACGGTTTTGTCCTTTATAAACAGTTTACCTGACACGGCTGGCGTGCAGTTTATTTGGGATTTTCTTGTTTTTCAGTTTTATATCTATAATTTTCAGGACCAAAAGTTGCGGCCTCTACCTGCTTGGTTCATGGGTAAGGAAGCATGGGAACGGTGGAATTCCTATGATAGTGGTGCAAGATATCACGCTTTTGAATGGGCAAGCGAACACCATATAGAAAACCCATTGAGGAATGTGAATTATAAAAATGTTGCACAGCATGTGCTGGAAGCGGAAAGGCTGAGAATGTCTCGTATATCTGGACCGAATTATTGTGGTTTGAAGTATGAGCACCCCTACGATGGTTCTAGTAGAATGTGTATGTCATGTCCATTTGTATGGGACTGTGATACTCTTTATGGAGGGAAATGATATGGGTGTAAAGGGGGTGTGTCGTAGGTGTGGTCGTGAGACTGTAATAGTTAATAGAACACATTGTTTGTGTGATTCATGCAACTATAGACGTCTGCACAATGGGCTGTCTCGTTTAGAATATAAGCTTGCAGTAAAAAGACCATCAAGCCAAACACGAAGGAAGTGTACTGGTGAAGCAGAACTTTTTAAGGAAATATGGGCAGAACGTGCACATATCTGTTCACATTGTGGTAGGCAGCTCCCCTCTCCTATGCGAGTAGGTTATTTTAGTCACATTCATTCTAAGGGTGCTAGACCTGATTTGCGACTTTGTAAGGACAATATAGAGCTATTATGTCTTGAATGCCACGCAAGGCATGAATTTGGGTTTAATTATGAAAGAGATTCTCGTTAAATTAAAATTATTGTCGGATGCTTTAGGTATAAGCTCCGTATCTTCTGAAGTTGATAAGCTTATTCTTCAGGAACAGCAAATAACAGAATTGCATGTCTTACGGTTATTCAGTGAACTGTTGAACGCATTATCCACTAGAAATAAAAGGGTGATGCACTTTAGAGACAGGACAGGTCAGATTCTTTCCAAGGCTTTTATTATAATGTTTCGTAAGAGCGAAACTGTTGAAGGAGAACCTACGATTATTATAAATGATTTTAGTGCTGGGCTAAAGGCTGAAAATAATCCAGTTATAGAGCTGGAGCTTGTATATGACGATATTGATGTGCGTGATGAGGATTTTGACACGTTATTATTGATGAAAAACTAAAATGATTTTGTTATGAATTCTACAATCAAGTATATAATCGTTGGTGATAGTGAAACTGGTGGGCTTCCTGATAAGGGTAAAAAGGCATTCTATGATATTGCTTTATGTGAATTTGCCTTTGTTGTTATAGATATTCAGGAAATGAAAGTGGTAGAAGAATGGAGTACACTCTTTAGACCTTATAAGGACAATCTTGAATATGATCCAAAAGCACTTGAAGTTAATGGGCTTACTCTTGAACAACTCCAGGAAAATGGTGATGATGTTAAGAATATCTACAAAGAGATGGTTTCCTTGTTCAAGAAGTATAAGAATCCTCGTATTGGTGCTGTGCTTGCTGGGCATAATTTCCAACCATTTGATATGCCATTTCTTATTAACATGTTTGAATTCTGTGGTGATAATATTTGGAATTATATTACATTTGTTGAAGACACCATGAAACTGGCTTGGTATCGTGCTACAGAACAGGAGAACTATAAGCTGGGAACGTGCTGTCGTATGGAGGGGGTTGATCTAGTTGATGCCCATCGTGCCCTTGCTGATACAAAAGCGAATGCACTGTTACTTTTGAAATATATTTCTTATTTGCGTGGTTCAGGTGAAGAGTCAACTGTTGCGGCTCCAAGGATGAAGCCTTCATCATTTAGAGAAACATTTCAACTTGTATAATAATGATTCAGTTCAATGAAAATAATAAACTTTCTTTTCGGCAGCTGGATAGCATTATAGATACAGCAATAAGAATCATTCAGGATCTTCCTATAAAGGCAGTAAACCAGTTGATGGAAGCTTATAAGGGGGATCAGGATGCTATGTTGTCAGAAATATTTAGGCAGACGGAAAATGTCTTGAAATTGAACACCACATTAGAGACAGAACGCCTTTCCTATGTGGATCAGCTAACAGAAAGTATGGATGATTCCCTAAAGATAATGTCCTATAATTATTTTAAGACAACCATGCTTCCTAACTTTAGACAGGGGTGGAGGAATCTCGAGTGGGGGAATATGATACAGCTTTACCCAAACAGTGGCTATCTTGCCGCACGTTCTCACGGTAAATGTTTTTTGGCTGGTACACATATTCTTATGGCTGACTGGACTGTAAAGAATGTGGAAGACATCTATCCAGGGATGGAGGTAATGGGTATGGACTTCACACCAAGGAAAGTTCTTACTCGACACATCGGTGCAGCTCAGATGTTTACAGTACATCAGGAGAATGGTGTTTCCTATACTGTGAACAGGTTTCACATTCTCTGTTTATGGGACACTAAAAGGAAGCATTATGTTGAAATTCCAATTGGTAATTTTCTAAAATATCCACAAGAAAAACAGAATAGATTTAGAGGGTACAGAGTGTTTTCAAGTGCCAAGCCAATATTGGAATATTCACCAATAACGGTTGAGCCGTATGGTTATGGATCCTATTATGGATTTGCCTGTGATGGTGATCACAAGTTTCTTCTGGAGGATAATACTGTGGTGCATAATTCTTATGAATTTTGCATGGCGTTTCCACTTTGGAGAATGTATTCTTATCGTAGGCCTAATTTTATGAAGCCTGACACACCGGATAATACAAATAGAAAAGAAACATGTATCATAACAAATACGGAAACTCTAGGTAAGGAGCATCTTGATAAGGTTAAGGAGGAGATTCATTCAAATGAA
>ULKG01027658.1_pt1 | contig 14439 bp, 10 predicted proteins | sample 1951081 | NCBI WGS metagenome assembly ULKG01 (sample SAMEA4835493, study PRJEB28245) | human gut metagenome | biome: gut microbiome; material: fecal sample | place: Denmark | collected 2008 | reverse complement strand
TGTCAAGTTTTCATAGAAAACTTGACACAATTCCTTCGCAATTGCTGTTATATGGGGCTCATATACTTTCTGATTTTTTATAAAATATTTTACAAAATACGCTCACTATATCAATATGCCAGCCGTGGAACGCTCCCGCTCTATTCGCCCTACAGCGGTACTAAGGCTCGAAATATCTCGCCAAGTACCGGTGGGCTCATATGTCCACTTGTGGCATATGATACCGTTCGCTCATATTTTGAAATTATATAATAGTGTATATGATCAGTTCCACATTCACATATAATGTATAAGTCCAGACGATAGTGAATTTTTCGTTATGAGGTTTGACCTTGCTACCAGCATAAAGCCCATGTTTGAGGAAAAATCATTATGAGTAAAGCGAGTGATGATTTTTCCGAGTTTGGGCGACTGCTGGTTAATAAGCTGGTCGAACCGAGTAGTAAAATTCACGTGTATGGCTATACATTTATATGTGAATGTGGAAATATACATTTTGTTTCAAAATTTCCAAGTACCTATTTAATTCTCTCTGAAATAAGATCACCCATCTCGGAGCAGCTTACAAGAGTTGTTCCTTCTGAATGAATATCTATAGTTCTATAGCCGTCTTTAAGTACCTGCTTTACTGCTGCCTCAATGGCGTCAGCCTCTTTATCAAGGTCAAATGTATATCTGAGCATCATAGCTGCCGAAAGGATGGTGGCGATAGGATTTGCCTTGTCCATGCCTGCTATGTCAGGGGCTGATCCGCCTGATGGTTCATACATTCCGAATTTTGTCTCATTAAGAGACGCTGACGACAACATTCCGATAGATCCTGAGATCATAGAAGCCTCGTCTGAAAGGATATCTCCGAACATATTCTCTGTAAGTACTACATCAAACTGTGCAGGATCCTTTACAAGCTGCATTGCACAGTTGTCAACCAGCATGTGCTCGAGTGTTACCTCAGGATAATCGGCTGCCACTTCATTTACAACCTTTCTCCAGAGTCTTGATGAATCAAGGACATTTGCCTTGTCTACAGAAGTAACTTTCTTTCTTCTCTTCATGGCAATGTCGAATGCCTTGATGGCAATTCTTCTGATCTCGTTCTCATTGTATGTAAGGGTATCAACGGCTGTCATTACGCCATCAACCTCTTCTGTCTTTCTCTCGCCGAAATAAAGTCCGCCTGTAAGCTCTCTCATCATCATCATGTCGAAGCCACGCTCTGCTATCTCAGCTCTCAGTGGACAGGCATCCTTTAACTCATCATAGAGATTTGCAGGACGAAGATTGGCAAATAATCCAAGTTCTTTTCTTATCTTAAGAAGTCCTGCTTCCGGTCTTAAGTTAGGTGGAAGCTTATACCATGGGGATGTTGATGTGTTGCCGCCTATTGAGCCGAGAAGAACTGCATCCTTTGACTTTGCTATGGCAACTGCCTCATCTGTAAGAGGCACTCCTGTTGCGTCTATTGAGCATCCACCCATGAGGATCTCCTCATAGTCGAATTCATGTCCGTATATCTTTCCTACCGTATCGAGAACCTTCATAGCCTCTGTGACTACCTCAGGTCCTATTCCGTCACCTTTAATAACCGCAAGATTGCATTTCATTACTGTATTCCTCCATTTTCAATCTCCGTAGAGTTTTATCCATCCGCTATCATTAAGTAATGACAGGCTCCCTTTACGAGAACCTGTCACTCCTTGATCTTTACTTATATTGCAGATATTAATTGGTAAACATATCTTTTCTGTGTCCAAAATATATGATATTTGCAATCAGAAGACCAACTGAGATAAGTATGCCGATAATACTTCCTGCGAGATAACTTGATGTGTCAACAAGCCAGCTGTATTTGCTAAGCTCTGAATATGCTGCAATGCAGTATATAAGAGATGCACCTATTGAAATTCCACATGTAATGTAATAGAACATAGGACCATCATGCTTAAAGCCTGCCAGCTTCTGTCTTGCAATTATAGCAACGACCGCCGCAGCGAGCATGAGGATACCGGTGATGGTTGACACCGTCTTCATGCTTGGAAACCATGCATATATTGTTTCTCTCTCAGACGCATTTCCATATACTGACCCTGTTATATATTTTATACCATTAACAAGCCCTGTCAATGCAGACAAAAATAACTGCACATAGATTATGAATTTATACCACTTCATCCCAAGTCCGTTTGATGAAACTGTGCTCGGATTGGTATATATAGGCTGATTATATGGCTGGTTGTAATTCTGTCCGCCGTAATTTGGCTGTCCATACTGGTTGCCATAGTTCTGTCCGTCATAATTCGGCTGTCCATACTGGTTGCCGTAGTTCTGTCCGCCAAATGTCTGGTTATCGTAGCCCTGGGTTGTGGCATTCTGACTTGGATCATATCCGTTATAATTGTTGTCGTTTTTAAGATTCATATTTTTCTCCTTCCAAACTTCCTGATATCAACCAGGAAACATCTTTAATCTATTTTCCCACATCACCTCTAACGTGCCGGTAATGTGTAAAAATCCCCTTAATTCTTACTATTGATGTAATTTATAAGACCCTCGCTCTTAATGATCTCCTGCATGAACGGCGGGAACGCCTGACCCTTGTACTTGGTTCCCTTTGTTATGTCGTAGATTATACCGCTGTCAAAGTCTATCTCTACCTCGTCTCCTGCCTCAATGGCTTCTGCCGCCTCAGGACACTCAATGATAGGAAGTCCTATATTGATAGAATTTCTATAGAATATTCTTGCAAATGTCTCCGCTATAACACAGCTTATTCCTGAAGCCTTGATGGCTATAGGTGCATGCTCTCTTGATGAGCCGCAACCGAAGTTCTTTCTTGCCACCATGATATCTCCCGGCTTAACACGCTTTACGAAATCCTTGTCGATATCCTCCATGCAGCTCTTCGCAAGCTCTGCAGGATCAGAAGAATTCAGATATCTTGCAGGAATGATAACGTCTGTATCTACATTGTCTCCATACTTATGTACTGTTCCATGTGCCTTCATATCAATTCTCCTTTCTATAATCCAAGCTCTGCAGGGCTGCTGATCTTACCTGTGATAGCTGAAGCTGCTGCAACAGCAGGGCTGGCAAGGTATACCTCTGAATCAACATGTCCCATACGTCCAACAAAGTTACGGTTTGTGGTGGATACTGCTCTCTCTCCGGCAGCCATAACACCCATATGCCCTCCAAGACACGGACCACATGTAGGAGTTGAAACCACTGCACCTGCCTCAACAAATATTGTCATAAGGCCTTCCTTGATACACTGGAGATAAACTGCCTGAGTACCAGGAATAACGATAACTCTCACTCCGTCTGCGATCTTTCTGCCCTTGATTATCTCAGCAGCGATACGCATATCTGAGATACGTCCATTTGTACATGAACCGATGACAACCTGATCTATCTTGATGTCCCCAACCTCATCAATAGTCTTTGTATTCTCAGGAAGGTGTGGGAAAGCAACTGTTGGCTTAAGTGTACTTAAATCAATAGTGTACTCCTCATCATATTCTGCATCGGCATCAGCCTCATACTTTGTATATGGCTTATCTGAATGTTCCTTAATATACTCCTCAGTAAGCTCGTCTACAGGGAAGATACCGTTCTTAGCACCTGCTTCGATAGCCATATTGGCAATGGTAAATCTGTCATCCATGGTAAGGTTCTTGATACCGTCACCAACAAACTCCATTGACTTATAAAGTGCTCCGTCCACACCGATCATGCCGATGATGTGAAGGATAACGTCCTTGCCGCTTATGTAAGGTGCCTTCTCGCCAACAATGTTAAACTTAATTGCTGATGGTACCTTGAACCATGCCTTTCCTGTAACCATACCGGCTGCCATATCTGTACTTCCAACGCCTGTTGAAAATGCTCCGAGAGCACCATATGTACATGTATGTGAATCAGCACCTATACAGGTCTCACCTGCAACTATAAGTCCTTTTTCCGGAAGCAATGCATGCTCTATTCCCATCGAACCAACGTCAAAGAAATTCTTGATCTCATTCGCTGCAGAGAACTGTCTTACACACTTGCAGTGCTCAGCACTCTTAATATCTTTATTAGGCGTGAAATGATCCATTACAAGAGCTATCTTAGTCTTGTCAAATACTTCCTTCTTATTAAACTTCTCCATCTCATGAATGGCAACAGGTGTTGTAACATCATTACCAAGCACCAGATCCAAATCAGCCTCAATCAACTGTCCTGCCTGGACTGAATCAAGTCCTGCATGCGCAGCCAATATCTTCTGAGTCATTGTCATACCCATTAGATTTTCCTCCTTATTGTGTTTAAATTATCAACTGTGTTGATTTTATCATATGGCATGATATAATTGTAATACATAATAGTAATAATTATTATGATTTATAGTTATACCCAGGAGGTATTTTCCATGATAGATAATCTTAACAATTATATTATATTCCATACGGTAGCCAAGTGTGGCAATATCAGCCGTGCAGCCAAGGAGCTGTTCATCAGCCAGCCCGCCATAAGTAAATCAATTCTTAAGCTTGAAGCTGAGCTTGGCACCACGCTCTTCCATCGAAATTCAAGAGGAGTATCACTCACAGAGCAAGGACACCTTTTATACGAATACGTTGAACGCGCCCTGGACAACCTGGATCAGGGGGAGGAGAATGTAAGGAAATACTCCGAAACAGGAATGGGACACATAAGGATCGGAGTGAGCACCTCTCTGTGCAGATATGTGCTTATCGACTACCTTAAGGATTTCATCAAGGAAAATCCCAACATAAGGATAAGTATAGACTGCCACTCCACCATAAATACTATAAGTCTGTTAAAAAATGACTCCATTGACATCGGACTTATCTGCAACACCGATCTGCCAAAGGGACTTAACTACCATCCGGTCAAGGAAATTCATGATATCTTCGTGGCAAATTATGACTATATCGACAGCTTCCTTTCATCCCATAATGATGAGAGCGCCAATACTCCGGTGGAGAATATGCTGATGGGAAGCATCGGTGCATTTTTAGGTGTACCAGGTCAATCCACCATGCAGACTCCGGCACAAGACTCCATGTCCAAAATCCACACCATTAATGATGCAGCGAATATCCCTGTACTAAAGACTCCTTTTAACATGGATGGTGCCGATACCTTAAGTCTTCTTGAGGAGTCCAATCTCCTTGTGCTTGAAGATGGCAACGTTACCAGACAGCATGTGGACAGATACATGATGGAACACAAAATAAAGGCGAGCCAGCTCCTTGAGATAAACAACATGGACCTCCTTGTGGACTTCGCTTCCATCGGCATGGGCGTTGCCAGCGTAGTAAGAGAGTTCGCACTGGACGCCCTTAATGAAGGCAAGATAATAGAACTTCCCCTGCCCGCCGAAATAGAAAAAAGAACAGTAGGCTTCTCCTTCCACGGTGGGAAGAAAATGTCTACTGCTCTTGTTAAGTTTCTTGAGTATTGTAAAGCACAGGAATAAAATTCACTTTCCTAATTCTCCCTGCTGCCATCTATAGCTCTTAAGATATACTCCTTATCCGTTTCGGTGATATGACCTTTAAAGTTATGTATGTACTCAACGATACCGTCTATTTTTATCACCGGGTATAAAAGCTCCTCTTCCTGATCTACGGTAAGTTTTCCGTTACATAATAGCAACACCGCATTGACCGGTATGAATTTTTTTAACAGTATCTCCTCCAGATGTAGCTTTTCCGCCAGTATCTGGCTTGTAGGTGATTTCACCTGCCTGATCTTTTCGCCCTTCTTTATAGTCCATTGATCCGAACTGCTTATCAGCAGCTTCGTCACAGTCTCCTTGCCGTCCGTCATCCCAAACGCCTTTGTTTCAACACAAAATACACCATTATCACCAATTACAATATGGTCATATTCATGCACTTTCTTATTCCACTTAAGTCTAGGTCCGTTTATCACCTTGTAACCCAAAGGTATTAGTTTACTGAGTTCAGCCCTTGCCAATTTCTCGCCTAAATTTCCAACCTCCTTTCGTATGTAGTTCTGCTCTTCTGTCTCCCTGTTTACAAGCTTGGCAGCCCTGGTCTCATACTCCGGTCTGTTTTCCACACCTGTCACCCCGATGGATATAAGATATTTTCTAAATTCTTCCTTTTTAGCACTGTTAATATTGTGATTAGACACCACCAGACGGTAGAATATCCCCTTTAAATCCCCCTTTTCTCTTGGCAGATAATCCTGATACACTATCTTTCCATAGCTTCTTCGTACATATCCGCCACCATAATTTTTTAGAAAATAAAAGAAATTATCAAATTCCAATTCTGAAAATTGCGTTTGCATTTTTCTTTTTTCCTTTTCAAAATCTTCTCTTGAAATCCACCTGTATTTTCTAAGGCTATTTTTCGAAAATCCCTTATACTTTCCTGTCCTTATGGAATAACATATAAACATTGCAATTCCAAAAGCAACAGCTACAATCATTCCTCCTATAGCCCAATATTTCTCAAATCCCATAAAATCCCCCAATCTTTAAAATCCGGCTTTACTCTCCCGCCTTTAACTTCGTATTATAATACACCGACTTCTTCTCAAGCTCACTGTTAAGCTTGTCATAACCATATCTTTCAAGCAGAGTCGGTGTCTCGGAAAACAGATTAACCCCAAGTCCCAGTCTGTCCCCCTCTATCTCTGCTCCTATTGCCGCAAGAGTAGTCGGGTACATGTCGAAGACTGTAAACTGTCTGTCATAATCAAGGGTGTAAGTCTCACCCGAATTTATGATGACCACATAGGTCTTTCTGTCATACCTGTCAGATACATTCTTTTCCCTTATATACCGCTTCTCCATGGTAGGATGATCCCCGGAGAGGATTATGGTGGTATTCTCATAGAAATCCTGTTCCTTCACCCATTCTATAAAACTCTCAAGCTGGCTTGACTCACAGGAAAGTACATTCTCATACTGTATATCAGAATCATCCGGGCACAGCCTGCATTTGTAACCATCAGGAAAATGTGTATCCATTGTGGCTATAAACAGATTAAAGGGCTGTCTGCTGTCCCCTATCTTACTAAGCTCATTCCTAGCAAATTGAAACAGCTTCTCATCCTCATATCCCCAGTTCTCAAAATAATCCGATGGAACCAGTCCGTTCTTCACTGCATAATGCATGTCCTGCATTTCATAGCTGCCATGCTGACTGTAGTATTCGCTCATATCCGCATAATACATGTAAGAGCCTGCAATATACACCTGTTTGTATCCGTAGCTGTTAAGTATGTCACCAATACTTACGATTCCCGGCATATATCTGTCCGTGCTTCCATAGTCCTTAAGAGGAACCCCTGAGGTCTGAGCCACCTGACTTGCGGCTGTCCAGGCTGTATTTGCCGGGGTATATGCTCCATTTAACACATTATGATCCACAGTAAAGTTCACGTTGTCCTTATCAAGCTGCAATGCTGTAAGCTCAGGTATCACATCCCTGTCAAGGGCACCTCCGTACTGCCCCAAAGAAAATGTATCCTCCATGGACTCTATGGATATATATATGAGATTTCTCTTCCCCTCCGGAAATGTTATCTTCACGTCATCAGGATCCACATACTCATCCTCAAATAATGTCGTCTCAGTTATCTGACCCTTGATAAGTGTAAGCAGTCCAACCTCATCCTCGGAATATTGCATACATACTATAAACGCCGATATCACCGCCATAATGTATACAGAATAGAACCATCTTCTGCCCCGGTTCCTGAACACCCTGAACAGAACCACCGAACCCACAACAGTTACAACTATCAGGATTATGCTCTTGGCAATTATAGAATAAAACGGCTCCATATTCGCCCCGTCGCCTCCCTGGGTTATGGAGAATATGGTTCCATATAAATCTCTTGTTCCCAGATGACTCACAAGCCATCCCGATACAAGTGCACACAGCAGCGATACTGTCAGAAAAACCACTAAAAATATCTTACCTAAAATCTTAAAAACTCTATTCATATCACTTTAATTTCTCATCATAATATACCGACTTCTTCTCAAGCTCACTGTTAAGCTTATCAATTCCCATCTCCTCCACCAATGTAGGAACGTCCGAATATAAATTCACACCTAAGCCCAATCTGTCTCCCTCTATCTTTACTCCCATAGCAGCAAGGGTTGTGGGATACATGTCAAACAATGAGTATTTTCTGGTATGGTCTATGTCATACCTGCAAGTCGAATTAATTATAGTAGTATATACCTTTCTTTCATATTTATCCGGAACACCCTTCTGGTTAATATACTTCTGATCCATCGTAAGATGATCACCACATAATACTATAACCGTATCATCATAGCAATCCTGCTTGCGAAGCCACTCCACAAAAACATACACCTGGGAATCCGAACACATTATAGAGTTCTCATATTGTATATCTGAAGTGTCACCACACAGTCTGCACTTATAGCCGTCAGGAAAATGTGTGTCCATTGTGGCAATAGATACTGCAAATGGTTCACCTTTCTCCTGTAATCTCGTTATTTCATCCTTTGCAAGATCAAATACCTTTTCATCCTCAACTCCCCAATTAACGTAATACCCCTCAGGTATGAGACTGTTTCCCTTCATATACTTATAGTCTCTTATGGAATAGCTGCCATGCTCGGCAAAATACTGTTCAAGCTCACCATATGACGCAGAACAACCACCTATGTATTCAAGAGAATAGCCATTGTCCTTAAGTATATCCCCAATGCTTGTAACCCCCGGAAGAAAGCTATCTGCCTTAGTATAATCCTTTAACGGTACACCACAAGTCTGAGCCACCTGACTTGCGGCAGTCCAATCCGTTCCCGTGGTCACATAAGCTCCGTTAAGAACATCGTCAACGGAAAATTCTTCATTTTCCATGGCAAGCTCAGTAAGCTTAGGAATAAGGTTTTCATCCATTGCACCACCATCAGCTCTGTCAGCATATGTCCGCTCCATGGACTCAAGGTATATGTATACAAGATTTTTCTTATCCCCATCCTCAGGAAATTCTACTTTATCTGCCTCATACGCCACATAATTTTTCTCATAAAGCTGTGTCTTTACGTAATGCCCCTTCACATAGTCGAACATTCCAAGCTTAACACCCGAATAGCATATTCCACAGCAAAGGATCGCACCGGCAACAGCAATATAAATATTCCTGTACAACCTGCCATGTGCAGATTTTCTGCTAACCCGGAATATTATCACCGACACCACCACTATCACCACCACAGCAATGGTATTGAAGATTATCAAATTATAAAATGGTTGAAGATTAGCTCCGTCAAGCCTGTTTGATATGGAGAATAATATATTGTCAAACCTGCTCTGCCCTATGTTGTTTATCTCCCACCTGGTGGTGACCATCAGACATACCCCTGCCATTAATATTATACAAACAAGTACATTAAGTATTATCCTTCCGATCTTTCTTGCCATAAATCAGTCCCGCTTTCTTGCCATAAATCAATCTACTTTCTCATCATAGATCAATCCTTTTTTATCATAGATTGATTCCGCTTTCTCGACACAATGACATATGCCAATACCATGAGTACACCAATACAGCTTAATATTCCACCAAGAACAAGGCCATAGGTTCTGTACGTAATATGTATATCATGTTCTCCGGCACTTATCCTTACGCCAAGCATTGCACCGCCAACCTTAACTATCTCAGCCTGCTTTCCGTCCACATATACCTTAAAGCCTTTGAAATACGGTACAGACATATAGAGGATACCATCCTCTGCGGCATTTACAGAGCCTTTTATATCCCTATCTTCAAATGAGTCGATCTTTAATACTGACTCCCCTATCCTCTCATAATATCTGCCGACCACATCCTCATTAAGAGAATAAAGTTTTATAGTTGCCACACCATATCCAAGAGCCGTAGAGTTATTGGCAACAGTTATACGGACTCTCTGGTCCACCTGAAGATTTCCTATGTGGGCTATTCCTGCCGGGCTTGGATAAAGATTTATCCCTGCCTGCTCACCATCTATCTCAACGCTGTAAGTTACGGAATTGATCTCATCACTTATGTATGCATACAGATCGGTAGCTTCTCTTACTACAAACTCCACATTTATCATGGACTTTGAATCAGGATCAAGTCCCAGGTTCTGATACCATATGGAGTCTCTCTTCTTAAGATACCTCGGAAGACCCAGATCATTGATTCTCTTTTTCTTTCCGAGAGCCACGCACAGGTAGGTCGAGGTCTGGAGATTGCCAGGCTCATACTCGTCAAACGCCTTACCAATACCCATGACCTTATCTGTAAGCTCATTCTGGATATCTATAGGTGTTACACCTATCCTTCCCCCTTCATCATAAACATTGCTTACATCCCAGTCCAGTACAGACTCAGGCATGACCATTCCGGGAGCGATATCCCCCTCATTTACCATAATGTAGCTGTCACCTGCAGTTCCTGCCACACCGTAACCTCCAAAACCCAGCAGATTATCCGTAAGCACATATCTCATGTTAAACAGTGGCGCAGAAATCGGTGTTGTGCCAAAGTAAGCATAAACACCACCATTCTTCTGGTATGTCATTCCAAGTCCTTTATAGAGCTTTAACACATCGGAATTTATTACTGATGAGAATATACTTCCGTCTGAGCAACAAGCTGTATTTGTATTGCCCATCCATGAAGTCTTCCTCTCACCCGGCATTGTCTCTATACTGTCATACAAGGGCTTCCAGCCCTCATAATTTATCTTCTTGAGATTTGAGTAGGAATAATTCTCCTCTCCTGAAATTATGGCATTGACAAATAACTCCGCAATGCCAAGCACCAGTAGATTCACCGTAAGGCTTATCTTCTTGATACTCTTTTTCTTAAACAGCACTATGCATATAACATAGTACACACCTATCAACGCAGTTGCCATAAGGCAGCCTGCACTGTTTAACTGGTCACCGCATATAAGTGCCAGTGCATACATTACCGCAAACACTGCAAATGCTGCACCGATCCACCTGTATCTCATATCCTCAAGTCCGTCTATTCCCTCAAGGGCTGTTATAAGCAGGAACATTATAAGGATAAACATGAAACGGCTGAGATAGCTATGAGGAACAGTAAAGCCCTGGAGCACATAGGCTGTTGTCATCCAGTTAAAAGCAACAGATATAATCATAAGCTCCACTATCCTCTTTATCTTATGATGTCTCTCAGGCTTTGGATTAAAGGCGAACATAACCGCAAGCACCACAGTAAAGATACCGCAGTAATTGTTATTTACAAAGAATGTATCTCCGTTAGGGTTCATCCATGCAGCAAAGAAAAATCCCTGGAAGAACTCTCCTATATTGCCGAAATATCCATATCCGAAGCTGTCAAGGGTATACCAGCTCGTATCCACATCCCTGTTTAATATGCTGAGATAACATGGCACAAGCACCACTGCGGCACAAAGTACAGCCACAACAGAGGCACATACGAACTTCAAAAGCTTCTTAAAGAAATCCTTCACCCCATCATAATTCTGGTCTATGAAATATATCACTGCAAATATACACACATACCAGGCAAAATAAAAATTAGTGATCAATGTAAGAAGCAGGGAGACAAAATATAACCTGTAATCTCTCCTGTCAACCATATATTCTATGCCAAGCAATACCAGCGGAGTGAGCATAAGGCTTATAAGCCATATGAAATTATACTGATATGCCAGTATATAGCCGCACATTGCATAGGCTGAAGCAAACAGCAGACTCATCATGTCTCTTCCTGTTGTAAGCTTGTTATATCTTGTATGTCTGAAGAAATACAAAGCCGTAACACCACATCCGCCTATCTGCACAAGGAATATCACCAGTGCCCCAAGCTCCACATGGGATGTACCAAACAGGAACATCAGCAGATTAAACGGACTGGCAAGATAATAAAAAAATGTAGCATAATAGTCATAGCCCAATCCTCCGTGCCAGTCAAACTGCAGAGAACTTCCATTCTTAAATCTCTCCACCATATAACTTAAGAAAGGTACATACTGGCTGTCCGCATCGCCTATTAAAATAGTATTCCCCCCGAAAGGATAGCAATTAGTAAGAAACATATGGGCAAGCATGGTAAGCACCGGAATTGCAAATGCCACGAAATACAACCATATACATCTTTTCTTTTTATTCTCTGTCATACAAATCTCCCTACATATCTTCAAAGCGCATGACACCGGTCAAGCATCATGCGCTCTGTATAGTTTTAATATTTATATTACTCTTACTTGAAGTAAGCCACACCACTCTCAAATATCTTCTGATCCTGGTTGCCGTAGATATTCACAGCAACAGCCTCACCGATACGCTCTGAGTGACCCATCTTACCAAGGACACGTCCGTCAGGACTTGTGATACCTTCGATAGCATAGTAAGAACCATTTACATTGTAGTACTCATCCATTGTTGGATTTCCGTTTAAGTCTACATACTGGGTAGCTACCTGTCCATTTGCAAATAACTTCTCGCACCATTCCTTGCTGGCAACGAATCTACCCTCACCATGTGAGATAGGAATAGAATAAACTCCGCCAAGCTCAGCCTGGGCAAGCCATGGGCTCTTGTTTGTAACAACCTTTGTGTATGCGATCTTGGACTGGTGACGTCCAATGCTGTTCATTGTAAGTGTTGGTGATGTCTCACTCTGTGGTCTGATCTCACCATATGGTACAAGACCAAGCTTGATAAGTGCCTGGAAACCATTACAGATACCAAGGGCAAGTCCGTCTCTCTCATTAAGGAGCTTCATAACCTCCTCTGAGATCTTGGCATTTCTGAAAGCTGTGGCAATAAACTTACCTGATCCGTCAGGCTCATCACCTGCTGAGAAACCACCCGGGAACATTATGATCTGCGAATCGCTTATTGCCTTGGCAAATGCGTCTACTGAATCTCTTATTCCCTGAGCTGTCATATTCCTGAATACTACTGTCTGAACCTCAGCTCCTGCTCTCTCAAATGCCTTAGCTGAATCATACTCACAGTTGGTACCAGGGAATACAGGGATGAATACCTTTGGCTTAGCAACCTTGTTCTTTGATGTATATACGGTCTTTGCGTCAAAGAGACCTGTGTTGATCTCTGTCTGAGGAACCTTGCTCTTTGTTGGGAATACCTTCTCAAGCTTTGTTGTCCATGCCTTGATGGCTTCCTCAACAGTTACTGTCACATCACCGTATGTGAAGGCCGCACTGTCATTTACAGTACCGATCTTCTTAACTGTAACTCCAAGCTTGTCAACATTCTCAGGCTTAACCTCAAGGATGATAGAACCGTAATCCTTGGAAACAAGCTCCCTCTTTGTTACACCGTCATCTATTGCAACACCGAATTTATTACCGAATGCCATCTTTGATACAGCCTCAATGAGACCACCAAAGCCTATTACATAAGCAGCCTCGATCTTATCCTCTGTAATTGCCTTATGGAGCTTGTCATACTTATCAAGGACATCAGCATATACAGGAATGTCATTCTCATCCTTATCAACATCAAGTCTTACAAGGACATCGCCTGCTGCCTTAAGCTCAGGTGTAACAACATGCTTGTAGCTTGATACGTCAACTGCAAATGAACAAAGTGTAGGAGGAACATCTATGTCATTAAATGTACCTGACATACTGTCCTTACCGCCTATTGACGGAAGTCCGAGACCAATCTGGACATCATATGCACCAAGAAGTGCTGCCAGTGGCTGACCCCATCTGTATGGATCTGTTCCAAGTCTCTTAAAGTACTCCTGGAAGGTAAGTCTTATCTTTGAAACATCTCCGCCTGCTGCCGCGATCTTGGCAACTGATGTAAGCACTGCGTATACTGAACCATGGTATGGGCTCCAGCTTGAAAGATATGGATCAAGGCCGTAGCTCATCATGGTGATAGTATCTGTCTTACCCTTAAGTACAGGAAGCTTAGCTATCATTGTCTGGGTTGGTGTAAGCTGATACTTACCACCGTATGGCATTGTTACTGTTGAAGCACCGATGGAGCTGTCGAACATCTCCACAAGCCCCTTCTGTGAACATACATTAAGGTCTGACAGTATATCAAGCCATGCCTTCTTAACATCAGCCGGCTCCTTAACCTCATCAAAGTAGTTATCTGCCTTGCTTGGAACATTAACCTTAACTGTTGTCTCCTGATGAGCACCGTTGGTGTCAAGGAATGCTCTCTTTATATTAACGATCTCCTTGCCTCTCCACTTAAGGACAAGTCTAGGATCCTCTGTTACAGTTGCAACCACAACTGCCTCAAGGTTCTCCTCTTCTGCATACCCAAGCATTTTGTCCACATCGGCAGGATCTACTACTATAGCCATACGCTCCTGAGACTCTGAGATAGCAAGCTCTGTTCCGTCAAGACCTGCATATTTCTTAGGAACCTTGTCAAGGTCTACTGTAAGACCGTC
>ULKG01023303.1_pt1 | contig 17093 bp, 10 predicted proteins | sample 1951081 | NCBI WGS metagenome assembly ULKG01 (sample SAMEA4835493, study PRJEB28245) | human gut metagenome | biome: gut microbiome; material: fecal sample | place: Denmark | collected 2008 | reverse complement strand
AGATATCAATTCGACATTTACCGACGCGAACTTTCGGTCATATGTATCATCGAATTTTGATACAAATAAAGATGGCACGTTGTCAGAAAAAGAAATTGATGCGGTAACATCACTGAATGTAAGTATCAGTACATATTCAAAGAAGATATCAAGTCTTGCAGGCGTGGATGTATTTACGTCACTGGAATATCTGGACTGTTCCGGTCAGGCAATTGGAAGTCTGGATGTAGCGGATCTGGAGAATCTGAAATCTATTAATGCATCGAGCGACCAGTTGACGACATTTACATTACCAAAGAAAGCAGAACAGCTTGCTTCTGTTAATCTTTCCTATAATCAGATCACAGATATCACATTCCAGACGACTTATGCAGCTCTGAAAGAATTAAATGTATATGGAAACCAGTTGACTTCGATCGATCTGTCAAAGCTGCCGGCACTTGTGCGGCTGAATGTTGGTTACAACGTATTGTCGGCACTGGATCTGAGCAAGAACACGAATCTGGAATTCCTGCACTGTCAGAATATGACAAAGCTTCATACGTTAGATATATCAAGCAACAGTGTGGACCATACAAAATTAGCCTATGTTGATTGTTCCTACATGCTGTCAGGTGGAGAAGGTGGAATCAATGAGCTGGATATTACAGGTGATACCGGTCTTAAGACACTGATCGCAGATGATAATGCCATATCTGTATTAAATATGGATGGAGCAACGTCGCTCCAGATACTGAGTGTAGCAGGAAATAAGATCAAGTCGATCGATGTGTCCAAAGAATCCAGTCTGGAAACATTGAACCTGTCCAATAACAGTATCCAGTCTGTGGATGTCAGCAAGAATGCGGTTCTGAAATATCTGAATCTTGGAGCTATGCTGTTAAGCACGATCGATGTTACGAAGAATCCGTTACTGGAGAAGCTGGATCTGAATTCCAACCAGCTCATGGATATCGATGTGAGCAAAAACACAGCACTGACAGAGCTGGATCTTTCGGATAACCGTTTACAGAAAATTGACGTTAAGAATAATACAGGTTTAACTACATTGAAGCTGGATAATAATGCTTTGGTTGCAATCGATGTATCTTCCTGTCCTGGACTGTTGGAGGGTGAGTTCTCCTGTACAAATAACAGCAGACATATTTCTCTGTCAGAGCCAAACTACATCTTTAATATGGCGAATTTGGTAGCCGATGGATATCAGTCAGAGTATTCCGGTGTAGACCGTAAGGATGATACGATCGGATATGCATGTATCCGTACGACGGATCAGAATGGAAATAATCTGATCAAGAATGCAACACTTCAGGGATACACCTTATATACAGACGTTACCAATGAAAAGACACAGAATGTTGAATATAGTTACTATATCGGACTTGGAAAACAGACAGCAAAGTTTAAATTAATTGTTGATAATCCATTATCCTTAATTGTATGGTATACCTCAAATGGCAGCATTGTGAATAGCGGAAATGCAGAGTTAAGCCTTCGTGTCGGTGATACCACAACATTAGTTGCAAAGGATAAGAAGGAGAACGAATATTCCAAGGATATCATTTCCTGGAGCTCCAGTGATCCAAAGGTATTCAAGGTAGATAATGATGGCACGCTTACCTGTGTTGGCGCAGGAACAGCAACCCTTTATGTAAATATCAATAACAAAGCAAGAGCTTATATGACGATCAGCTGTCATAAGCCGGTAACAAAGGTTGTATTAAAAGACAAACAGAATGTTGAATATAATGATGGTGATACGATCGACCTGGTAGCAGGAAGCTGGGTTGGCGATGACCTGAAAACAAAAACACTTACAGCAACCTGCTATACAGATGAAGGCGTAGCAGACAAAGAGTATTCAGGCGTTACTTATAAGGTTACAACAACAGCAGATAAAGACAGCGCATCAAATTATAAAGTTGCAACTTGTACCAATGCAGGCGTGTTGACAGCAAAGGGGGCAGGTACAGTATACTTACATTGTATTTCAAAGGATTCAGGTGTAGATACAGTGTTAAAGGTAAATGTTTCCCAGATGGGCGAAGGTGTAACACTGTCAGAACAGAAGACAACGATGTTCACAGGTGTATCTAAGACATTCACAGCAACAGTAACACCGGATACCGCAACAAACAAAGAACTTGTATGGTCATCCAGTGATGAAACCGTAGCGCAGGTTGACCAGAATGGTAAGGTAACAGCAATTTCTGAAGGAACTGCTACTATATTCTGTAAGCTGAAGGCAAATCAGGGAATATATGCAAGAGCAGAGATCACAGTATATACAAGTGCAAATGGTGTAACCTTAAATCACACAGAATATACCCTGATCAAGGGAGCAACTGCAGAGGAAAGAAGAGTAACACTTGTTGCAAAGATCCAGGCAGAAGATACATCTTTATTTAAACCGAAATACAGCAGCAGTAATCCGGAGATAGCAACCGTAGGAACAACCACGGGTATTGTAAGTGCAGTAGCACCGGGAGAAGCCATTATTACCTGTACGATTGCAGATGGTATATCAACCGAGTGCAAGATCACAGTTATACAGAGAGTAACCGGAATCCAGATTGTAAGAGAAGGAACTGTTATGAATTCCGGAGAGAAGATGAAAGTAACAGCAAATGTTATGCCTGCAGATGCAAGTAATCCGGATGTAGAGTGGTCATCTTCGGATGAGAACATTGCAGCAATTGCTGCTGATGGAACGATCACTGCATTAAAGCAGGGTAAAGTAATCATTTACTGCAAGGCTCTTGATGGAAGCGGTAAACAGTCACAGTTTAATCTTACAATTAATGAACTTGCAAAAGATATTACCGTTGATCAGACAAATGTAGTCGCATATATTGATAAAGATACGGTTGTAAAAACAAAGGTAACACCGGATACAGCAACCAAAAAGACACTGTCCTGGTCATCGGATGATACATCCATTGCAACCGTTTCGGGTGGAACAATGACAGTAGATGGAATCTCATATACGATCGGAAGAATCCGTGGTGTTGCACCGGGAACAACAACGATAAGATGTACAACACAGGATGGAAGTAATATTGAAAAAGAAATTAAAGTCACAGTTGTACAGCAGATCACAAATATCACACTGGATAAGACAGCAGTTGAGATCAATGCAGGCGAAAAAGCTTCGATCGCAGCATCTGTATTACCGGCAAATGCAGGTAATAAGAAGGTTGTATGGTCATCTTCCGATGAGAAGATCGCAAAAGTAGATCAGAAGGGTATGATCACAGCGGTTGGAAGAGGTACAGCCGTAATCACATGTAGTGCTGCAGACGGAATGGGTGCTAAGACAACCTGCCGTGTAACGGTTAAGCAGAGAGTTACATCAATCAAGTTAGATGCAACGACAATGAAATTATTTGTGGGCAATAAACAGTCCTTAACACAGACGGTATTACCGGAAAATGCGAATATGGCTACTGTAGAGTGGAGCTCCTCAAATGCAAAGGTTGCACAGGTAACATCTTATGGTCAGGTTACTGCAATGGCAGCAGGAAAGGCAGTTATTACATGTAAAGCAAAGGATGGAAGCGGCGTATTCGCAACCTGTAGTGTTACGGTTGTAAATCCGGTACAGTCCATCAAACTGAATCAGACGCAGAGAACAATCTTAAAGGGTAAGAAATATACCTTAAAAGCAAAGGTTGGACCAAAGAATGCAACCAGCAAGGCTGTAACCTGGAAGTCTTCAGACAAAAAGATTGCAACAGTAAGCTCAAAGGGTGTTGTAACTGCTAAGAAAGCAGGTCGTGTAACGATTACATGTACTGCGAAGGATGGAAGCAATGTTTACGCAACTTGTTCTGTAACCGTTGCAAATCCGGTTAAGACGATCAAACTGAATAAGAAAAAGGTTACGATCAAGAAGAAGGGAACATATTTGTTAAAAGCTACTGTAGGACCAAAGTCAGCAGGTAATAAGACAGTAAAGTGGACATCTTCAAATAAGAAGGTTGCAACTGTATCTGCATCTGGTCTTGTAACAGCTAAGAAGAAGGGTAAAGTAACAATTACTGTGAAGGCAAAGGATGGAAGCAAGAAATTTGCCAAGTGTACAATAACAGTAAAGTAAACATAAGGATTTGGTGACCATGACCGGTATTTCCGGAACATGGGAACAGTAAAAAGCAGGATATCCAATACCTCCGATAAGGAGTGAGGATATCCTGCTTTTGTTATCTTAGGCTTTTGAATCTGTTGGGCATATTGTGCATGAGATCCTTGAGGCGAAATAAATATTCGTGAAAGAAAGGGCAGAGCTATAGAAAACATGCGTAGTCCGTATAAATTAAATAAGCCCTTCTCAAAAGGAAAGGGCTTATCTAATATCTTCAACAACAAAGAAAAAAATTATGAATTAAGAACTGTCTATATAATAACGATAAATTATGAACAAATTATGACCATAAAAACAACGATTTGCAAATTAAAAGTAAGTTTTTTTTGACATATTTTCATACGTTGTGCGTTTTATACAAAAAAATCCATGCGCATTGTTTATCTTGATGAATTCACCGGGCGCATGGATTTTTGATTGTATTTTTTGATATACAGGCAATTAATGTAATAAGTGATCGACCGGAAGATATACAGGAAGTCCATCTTTATACTGTAATGAAACCTCACCGATGATCAGAGGACGAAGATAGTCGATCATTTCGTCTGTGACATCATTTCCTGCTTCATTGATCCATTCAACCGGAACGGATTTTGCTTCGTTTGCAATATCAGCAACATCGGCGGATTTGATCACCCACTGATACGGATCGTTTGAGATTCGTTCGATCGCAGCCATGATACCGGTCTTGCCTTCAGCAGCATATTTGACTGCTGCCTGGCCAAGAGAAAAAGATTCTGTAATATCGGTTCTGGATGCAATATGACCGGCACAACGCTGTAATACATTCAGCTCGATGGAACGTACTTTAACACCGATTTCATCACGAACCAGATATTCCAGAGCCTTGCCGGCACCGCTTAACTGTGCATGACCGAATTTGTCTGCAACAGCGGAATCTGAGCTGATGTAGTTGCCGTCAGCATCGTGAATACCCTCCGAAACAGCAACAATAACCGTTTTCTGTTTTGTAAGTTTATCTTTAACATCGGCTAAGAACTGTTCTTTTGAAAATGCAACTTCCGGAAGATAGATCAGATCCGGAGCCTGACTGTAGGTTGTTCTGGCCAGAGCGGAAGATGCAGTCAGCCAGCCGGCATCCCGCCCCATAATTTCGATGATGATAACTGCCGGAATCTTATAGATATAAGCATCATGTGCAATCTCTAATACGGTGGAAGCCACATATTTGGCAGCAGAGCCAAAGCCCGGTGTATGGTCGGTTGCAAACAGATCGTTGTCGATCGTCTTTGGTACTCCAATGATCTTAACATCTGACTGGATGGATTTGGCATAGTTGCTGAGCTTTAAAACTGTATCCATGGAGTCATTTCCACCGATATAGAAGAATGCACTGATTCCATATTCTTCAAAACGTTCAAATATCTGCTTATATGGAGCGGGATCCTCGGTATAATCCGGGAGCTTGTAACGACAGGAGCCAAGATACATGGCTGGTGTAAGCTCCAGTGTATTCAACATAGGAAAATGGGAGAGTGCCATCAGTGACATATCCATCATATTATTTTCCAGAACGCCGGTAATACCATGCAAAGAACCATAGATTCTTGTAAAACTACCGGATTTTCGAACTCCATCGATCACACCGGCTAAAGAAGCGTTGATTGCAGCGGTAGGACCGCCGGATTGAGCTACGATACAATTTTCTTTTTTCATTTTTGTCTCTCCATTCTTTTGTTCTATCAATTACTCAGTAGTGCTGTCAGATTTCAGCTAACTGAATGATTCCTTTTTTATAGAGGATATCCGGAACGTAGGACATCTTAGACTTACGAAGTCCGGGAAGTCCGAGATCCTCTTCGCGGTTTACATAGGTATAAGCCTGAAGCTCATGCGTGACAAATGACTGATTGATCATAGGATAGATGCCGTCAATACTGTCATCTGCTTTCTCAAAATGTACGTCAAAGGTATCTGCGGTCAGCGGTTCCCCTAAGGTAAATGCAGACGGGATGTGATTGACGTAGATGATTCCTCCGGTCATCTGAAGTTTTTTCCTGTTTGCAAGAGCTTTCCGGATGATATTATATTCATAAGCATGTTCTTCTGCAAGATCCGGCTGCAGGACATCGTGTTTTTCCACCCAGTATCTGGCGACTGCAAGACAGGCATCGATGTGCTCATCTGTGATTGTATAGTATTCATAATCCGGGTAATTACGCAGAAAGCTGTTGATATGATTCCGTTTGCCATGCAGCTTCTTTCCACGCAGACCGGTCAGCTTTTCTACCGTGTAGATATAGTCAAAATCACCTGGATCCAGAGTATAAGAGAAGTTTTTGCCGTACCAGCCGGAGATGATTTCATACATTTCCAGTGTCGCACAGTGGACACTGGGGGTTACACCCTTTGACTGAAACCAGGCACAGATTTCTTCAAATACGGCTTTTGCATTCTGAAGATAGACAGGATCCTGAAGATCTTTCACAAAATCTTTGCCTTTGCCGAGCGGAAACGTAAAAGAAGAAGGTTTTCCGCCTTCTTCTGATATAAATACAAGCATACCAGAGAGGATTGTATAGGATACATGGTATTCCTCTGCCCATAAGATGGCATTTCCAGGACAGAAACCACAGTCTCTGATACTGGTACCTCTCAGATACGGAGTTAAAATGTCAAGTTGCGATAAAGTTGGTTTTATAAGTTCCATGTATATGTCTTTCTAATTCTTAATTCTTCTACTATATTTTTATTCAGGACTATAGAGCAGGGTTAACAGATTCTTACGACCGTAGGTCATAAGGCCGTCAATGATCGCTTTTTTATTGTCCTCTGAAGTCCTGATCTCAACAAGCTGCAGCAATGCATTTACATAGCTGGTCCAGCGTTCATAGATCTTGCGCTGTGCATCTGTCGATACCGGAGGAAGCGAGGTGACTGGAGCATCGTCATCATCCGAGGATACGCCTGTTATATGGAATACAGGAGAGTCCGGTGTCAGGGCTTCAATTCCGTATGCGATCATATAGAGCTCTTCGGTTCGCACCAGACCGCAGTCATACATTTCCACAACCAGATCATTGATACATTCTTCCAGTTTGTTGAAATGATGTTCGCAGCGGAGACGGGTGATCGCATCGCCATCTTCCATATCCTCTTTGTTATACCAGTAACCCATATCGGCCTCTGTGTCACCTTCCAGTGCCTCTTCATATTTCTTTTTCACAGCAGTTGTCCGGCGGCTTCGTTTGTTTGCCATTTTTTCCTTTGATACCTGGACAGACCAGACAATCAGAGCGATAAATGCAAGAAGAAGTAATATGCCAAAAACAACTGTCAGAATCGATTTGATCATAGTTCATTACCTGCCATATTATTGATTGGATCTGCATAAAATGCAATAAAAAAAATCATACCTACAACACATTATACTACAGAGTGCCATTCCTTTTCAATTCTTCTATTTGAAAAAATGAAGGCAATAACCAAATTTTAGGTCTTGCATGAGTAGTATGCCTATAGTATAATTACGTTAAAGCTGAGATGTACTAAGCTTCTTGCGATTTTGAACCTACATTTGAATAAAAGGGATTCCTATATTGCTGTTTGCGATGTCAGGCCTCTTCAAACGTGGAAGGCAGAGATTCAGTTGCGGTTGCCCACCTAGCATTGGCTAGGACTCAAAATGCAGGAACGCATTTCAGTTTTCAACAAATGATAAAGAGAGCAGCATCTATGATGCTGCTTTTTCTTTCGATATACATGTGCAGTAGAGCACATGTATAAATAAATTATGTCACAGGAACTGGAATTTTATGAAAAATTTTTTAAAATTTTTAACCTTTTGTGTGATGATCCTGTTGGTCGTTTTGATCATTTATGCAGGAAAATATGCTATAAAAGAAAAAGAAGAAATACCGGAAGAATATAAGCAGACCGATATTTCCATATTATCAAATCTTCGGGATTCAGCAGGTGCCGATGTTGTAAAAGAGTCGGACGGTCAGGCAGATAAACAGGCACGGGAAGCCATGCAGACCGATCATACAGCGGAGCTTCCTGTTTTGTCGGAGCAGAACATGCCAGATACGATCCGTGTTCTGTTGTCCGATGACGGAAGCTACTGGCAGTCAGAAGTCCGGGTGAGCAGTGATTCGAACTTTCGTGTTATCTGCGGGCAAACAGAAACAAGCTATAAGAAAGGAACGGAGATTGATCTGGTAGAGCTTACCGGGGACGCAGATCCGGTTTCCTTAACGATCATTCCGGAGCAATATGGAAAACTGACAATAGAGAGCTTTCATAAATCAGAAGGAGCACCGTCCTATCGGGGAAAGCTGCAGATAAAAAAACAGGGAAATAAATATTGTATTGTAAACGAACTGGCGTTTGAGGAATATCTGTATGCGGTTGTTTCCAGTGAGATGCCTTCCTCATATGAGAAAGAGGCGCTGAAAGCACAGGCGGTATGTGCAAGAAGCTATGCAGTTAGAAGGATCCAAGATGGTGCATTTGAAGAATATGGGGCGGATCTGGATGACACAACTGCCAGTCAGGTATATAACAATGTATTTGAAACAGAGGAAACGATTCATGCAGTACAGGAAACCGAGGGACAGATCCTGACCAATGACGGGGATGTGGTAAATGCATATTTCTTTTCAACCTCCTGTGGAACGACATGTCGGAATGATGATGTCTGGGGTGGAGAAAAGTTAGATTATCTGAATGATCAGTTGGAGATTTACACAGAGGCGGATCGGAAACGGTTAGGAGATGCAACTGTTATGCTCGATCATGGATATTTTCAGATAGGGGATGGCAGATTGTCAACGGAAGAGGTATTCCGTGCATTTATCGATCAGACGGTCTATGTGAACAGTATTGAGAAAGAAGAACCATTTTACCGCTGGCAGGTTACGCTGACGGCAGATCAGATACAGACACTTGCGGGTGCAGATATCACGGATCAGACCGGAGAGATTGAGAAAGTCCGGATCACGAAAAGAGGAAATAGCGGAATTGCCCGGAATATGGTATTATACGGGAAACAGAGTTCTGTTACGATTGAAGGACAGATGGAGATCCGTGAACTTCTGTGTTCACCGGATGTTGTGATCCGAAAACAGGATGGAAGTGAAACATCAGGTTTTGATCTGCTGCCAAGTGCGTATTTTTATATTACGCAGGATAAAGAGGGAAATTATCAATTGCATGGTGGTGGCTTTGGTCACGGAGTCGGCATGAGCCAGAATGGGGCAAATGATCTGGCAGAAGCAGGATATGGATATGAGGAGATCCTGTCTCATTATTATAATGGAACAGAACTTGAGAAATTGAGAGAAACGGGAAATAAAACAAATGAAGAATAAAGTAAACCGGGTGAAAGAAAAAATCGAATGGATCCAGAATCTTACAGTTGTACGGATGGTTCAGGGAGCAATGAGGATCAACAAGGATAATCAGTTGTCTGCGTTTGCGGCACAGGCGGCTTTCTTTCTGTTGCTTTCTTTTTTTCCATTTGCAATGATGCTTCTGATCGGCATTCGTTTTCTTCCGGTAACACAGGCGGAGTTTATAGAGCTGGTAGCGGAGATGATACCGGGAAAGATGGCAGAGACACTCAGATTTATGGTCGATGAAATCTACAGTACGCAGGTTGGAACGACGATGATCGTGTCAGCAGTCGTAGCAGTCTGGTCGGCGGCAAAAGGAACGATGGCGATCGAACGAGGACTCAATTTTATGGATCGGACGAAGGATACCAAGAATTATATATTACGAAGACTGACAAATGCATTATATACGCTGATATTCTGCGTGATGCTGATCGCACTGGTCGGAGTATATGTTCTTGGCAATACGATCATGGAAGATATTCTTGCAAAGACAAACTGGGTGGATTATTCCGAGAAGATCTTCTTTTATTCCAGACTGTTAACTGCGCCGGTGCTGGTATTTGCAGTTATTTTACTAATCTATTGTCGTCTGCCGGATAATCATCTGCGTTTGAAGACAGCAATACCGGGGGCGGTATTCACAACTGTCTGCTGGGTATTGTTATCAGCGGCATTTTCATCCTATCTTACTTATTTTGGAATCAATACTTATATGTATGGCAATCTTGGAGGCATGGTCATCGCAATGCTCTGGCTGTATATCTGTATGTATATCCTGCTTTTGGGAGCAGAGTTGAATCTGTTCTTCCGTGATGAGATCTGGTCTGTATTCCGGAAAATCCACACAGACCTTCATAAAAAAAGATTAAAACTTTATAAAAAATAGTTGAAAAAACGACAGGAGAGAAATATACTAAGCGTATATGAGACGAGGGGAAATCGTTCAATAAATGGAGGAAAGTTTAATATGAAAAGAAGAACATGGAAGGATTCAGGTTTTTCACTTGTAGAGCTGATCATTGTGATCGCGATCATGGCAATTCTTGCAGGTGTACTCGCACCGGCACTTATCAAATACGTAAAAAAATCCAGACTGCAGGTATATCTTGATACGGCATCAGAGATTGAGAAATCCGTTGTTAATATGGTGGTTGATGCAGAGGAAGATGGCTATGCGATCCGTGCTGTGACATATAAAGGTTCAACGGATGGTGGTTCAGGATCAGGAACGTTGATCTGTGCAACTGCTTCCGGTTACGCAGACATGGCGAATTCTTCAGATAAATCAAAGTATTTTTCTGAAATGTTTCAAGCAATGGGAATGGGCAGTATTACCCTGTATATGAATGGTGGGATTCCACTTCAGATCGCATTGTCAGAAAATGGAAAAGTCGTTGCCTCAGATCCGGCAACAGGTGTGAGTTCTGAGATCCTGTTATCTGACCGGCGTGGGAATCTGAAGGCAAAACTTGTCTATTCAACAGAAAAATCTGAATGGGTGATCGCAGAAAGTTATTGACACATATTAAAAATGTGCTATATTTAAGTATAGTTTTAACCATCTTGACTATAAGCGGATGGAAGAGAAGACGTTGAAGATGCAAAAGATGGGATATGTCTGACAGAGAGATCGGGTCATCGGCTGGAAGCCTGATCGAGCACCATATTTCATTTAATTTCACATCCGAGTTTTATCTCTGAGAATTCTTTAAACGGAAGCGTAGGAGATAACGGGTTATGACCGTTATAACATAGAATGAGTGCTGACAGCGCCGGGAAGACCGGATGTCAGAATCAGGGTGGTATCGCGGTTGCTCCGTCCCTTTGTGGACTGGGGCTTTTTTTGTGTACATCATCGAGCCGGGAGGCAGGAGGGTGTATCCCAAGTAGGAGTATTCCGCATGTTTATTCACAAATATTGAGAAAATATAAATAAGGAGAATGAAAGATGAAAGACAGATTAGAGGCAATCAAAGCAGCAGCACTTGCCAAGATCAATGAAGCAGATGTGCTGACATCCTTAAATGATGTAAAAGTATCTGTACTCGGAAAGAAAGGTGAACTGACCCAGGTATTAAAGGGTATGAAAGATGTAGCACCTGAAGATCGACCAAAGGTTGGACAGATGGTAAATGAAGCAAGACAGGCGATCGAGACAGCCTTAGAGGAAAAATCAAAGAAGATCAATCAGTCACTTCGTGCAGAGAAGATGAAGCGCGAAACGATCGACGTTACCCTTCCGGGAATCAAGAAGATTGATGGACACAGACATCCGAATCAGATCGCTCTTGAAGATCTGGAACGTGTCTTCATCGGTATGGGCTATGAGATCGTAGAAGGACCTGAAGTTGAATATGATAAATATAATTTCGAATTATTAAATATCCCTGCAAATCATCCTGCAAAGGATGAACAGGATACCTTCTATATTACAAAGGATATCCTGCTCCGTACACAGACATCTCCGGTACAGGCAAGAATCATGGAGAAGGGCCACCTTCCGATCCGTATTCTTTCACCGGGACGAGTATTCAGAGCTGATGAAGTAGATGCAACACATTCACCATCCTTCCATCAGGTAGAAGGTCTGGTTATTGATAAGAACATTACGATGGCTGACTTAAAGGGAACTTTACAGCAGTGGGCAAAGGAATTCTTTGGTGAGAACACAAAGGTTAAGTTCCGTCCACATCATTTCCCATTCACAGAGCCATCAGCAGAGATGGATGTAACCTGTTTCAAATGTGGCGGCAAGGGCTGTCGTGTATGTAAGGGCAGCGGCTGGATCGAGATTCTTGGCTGTGGTATGGTTCATCCGAAGGTACTTCATGACTGTGGCATTGATCCGGAGGAATATTCAGGATTTGCATTTGGTATCGGTCTGGAGCGTGTAGCACTGTTAAAATACGAAATCGACGATATGCGTCTTCTTTACGAAAACGATGTACGTTTCTTACAGCAGTTCTAAAAAACAGGAAAAGGAGATAGAAAAATGAATACACCACTTTCATGGATAAAAGTATATGTGCCTGATCTTGACGTAGAGGCACAGGAATTTGTCGATGCAATGACACTTTCCGGTTCACATGTAGAAGGTTTTGAGAAGAAAGACAAGAATCTTGAAAAGATCGTAGTTGGTAAGATCGTTAAGATAGAAAAGCACCCGGATGCTGACAAGCTGGTTGTATGTCAGGTCGATATCGGAGCAGATGAGCTGCTTCAGATCGTAACCGGAGCACCAAATGTAAAAGAAGGAGATCTGGTTCCTACCGTACTTGACGGCGGTAAAGTAGCAGGCGGACACGATGGCGGAGAGCTTCCTGCTGATGGAATCAAGATCAAGAAGGGAAAACTTCGTGGCGTGCCATCTTATGGTATGATGTGTGCGATTGAGGAGCTTGGATCATCCAGAGAGCTGTATCCGGAAGCACCGGAAAACGGTGTCTATGTATTCCCTGCGGAAGCAGATGTAAAGCCGGGTGATGATGCGGTAAAGGCACTGGGACTGGATGATGTTGTTGTAGAATATGAGATTACATCAAACCGTGTAGACTGCTTTTCCATGATCGGTATGGCAAGAGAGGCTGCTGTTACATTTGACAAGCCATTCTACCCACCGGTGATCAAGAAAACAGGAAATGATGAAGATGTAAATAACTATGTATCTGTAGAAGTTCAGGACACAGATCTGTGTAAGCGTTACTGCGCAAGAGTTGTAAAGAATTTAAAGATCGGTCCATCACCAAAATGGATGAGAGAGAGACTTGCTTCACAGGGAATCCGTTCGATCAACAATCTGGTTGATATCACAAACTATGTAATGGAAGAATATGGACAACCAATGCATGCGTATGATCTGTCCACAATTGCAGGAAATAAGATCGTTGTCAGACGCGCAAAGGATGGCGATACATTTGTGACGCTTGATGGTCAGGAAAGAAAGCTGGATAAGGATGTTCTGATGATCTGTGACGGAGAAAAAGAAGTTGGTATCGCAGGTATCATGGGTGGTGAGAACTCCATGGTAACGGATGATATCCAGACCTTATTATTTGAAGCAGCCTGTTTCGATGGAACCAATATCCGTCTGTCATCCAGAAGACTCGGACTTGCAACAGATGCTGCATTCAAGTTTACAAAGGGACTTGATCCAAATCTTGCAGAAGAAGCAATCAACCGTGCATGCCAGCTGATCGAAGAAATGGGTGCAGGTGAAGTTGTTGGCGGTATGGTTGATGTATATCCGGATCCTGTACAGCCTAAGGTGCTTCCGTTTGAGCCTGAAAAGATCAACAAGCTTCTTGGTACCGATATTGATGAAAAGACCATGCTTGATATATTTGATAAGCTGGAATTAACATATGATGAAGCAGCAAAGACACTTACTGTTCCAACCTTCCGTCAGGATTTAAACTGCATGGCAGATCTGGCAGAAGAAGTTGCCCGTTTCTATGGATATGATAAGATTCCGATGTCACTTCCAAAGGGTGAAGCTACCGTAGGTAAGAAGCCATACAGCCATAGAATCTATGACATTGCAAGAAACATTTTGGAAGGAAACGGATTCTCCGGTGGTATGTGCTATTCATTTGAAAGCCCGAAGGTATTTGACAAATTACTGCTTCCTGCTGATTCCATTTACAGAAAGGCGATTACGATCGCAAATCCGCTGGGTGAGGATTTCAGTATCATGAGAACGGTATCCTTAAACGGTATGCTGACTTCTCTTGCAACAAACTTCAATCGTAAGAATAAGGTTGCACGTCTGTATGAATTCGGAAATGTATATCTCCCAAAGCAGCTCCCACTGACAGAGCTTCCGGAAGAATGTATGAAGCTCACGATCGGTATGTACGGCGAGGGTGATTTCTTCAACTTAAAGGGTGTGATCGAGGAGTTATTTGATAACCTTGGTATGAAGAATATCTGTACCTATGTTCCTACAACAGAGCATCCATTCTTACATCCGGGCCGTCAGGCAAATATCGTAAAGGACGATACCGTTGTTGGTTATCTCGGTCAGCTTCATCCGGAAGCATGCGATAACTATAACTTAAAGGGTGAGATATATGTAGCAGTTCTCGATATGCCAAATGTCGTAGCACTGTCATCCTTCGATATCAAGTATGAAGGCATCGCAAAGTTCCCTGGAAGTACCAGAGACTTAAGTATGGTTATGGACAAGAGCATCTTTGTCGGTCAGGTAGAAGAACTGATCAAGAAGTGTGGCGGCAAGCTGCTTGAAAGCTATAAGCTCTTTGATGTATATGAAGGCGAGCAGATCGCAGCCGGTAAGAAGTCTGTTGCTTACACGATGACTTTCCGTGCAAAAGACAGAACCTTAGAGGCCGGAGAAGTCGATAAGATCATTGAGAAACTTGTAAAAGAATTAGGAAAGCTGGGCATCGAACTCAGAGCCTAATTTACAGGTTGGAATAATTCTGGTATTATGAATCGGAGAATATTTGTTATACAAGTATTCTCCGGTTTGTTATATCAGACAGTCAGATATTTTTTGTTACAGGGAGAAGAAGGAGAGAAGATGGGAAAAAGAAGGTTACGAATGATGGCGATAGCTATGGCTTTGGTCGTGGCAGCAGGGCAGCCCGGAGCAGGCTTTGGCGGTGGTATGGGATCTGTGACGAAGGTCTGTGCAGAGACGGAAGATACAACGGAGCAGGAATATATAACAGCAGATGGCTGTTATACATATAAGATCCTGGATGCGAAGAAAAAGACTGTAGCCCTTACGAAAGTGGATAAAACGAAGCTGTCTGTTACAGAAGTGGATTCACAGAATGTCCTTACGATTCCGTCAAAGGTGGATGATGAATATACGGTAACGGAATTAGGCGACAATTTGTTTTGCATGGTATATGAAGTTGGACCGGTTGATAGTCAGACAGAGGATGCAGATAGTATTCAGACCGAGGACACAAAAAATAACCATATAGAGAAGGTTGTAATACCGGATACCGTGACCAGGATCGGTTATCAGTGTTTCTATAACTGCATGTATGCAGTTGATTTTGATATTCCGGAATCTGTTGTTGATTTTGGTGGAAATGCATTCTGTTATACATTATGGATGGTGGTAAAGCAGACGGAGCGTTCAGACAAGCTGGTAATCGTGAATCATGTATTACTGGATGGAAGAGCATGCAAGGGGAACGTTACCGTTCCGGAAGGTGTTACAAAGATTGCAGACAGAGCATTTAATCTGGGTGAAACCATGGCTGGCAGTGGTTCTGCACTTGTCAGTATTACGCTTCCGGAGTCTGTGAAGTCTATAGGAGATTATGCATTTTTAATGAATGTCTCTTTGGAGAAGATTGTTGTTGAGGAAGGGCTGACCTCAATTGGTGTGCAGGCATTTGCTGGTTGTGAAAAACTGGAAACCATTCAAATGCCATCTACACTTTCATCCATTGCGGGTGGAGCTTTTTATAAATGTACGTCGTTGACAATTGCAGATCTTGCAAAGACATCGATGGAAGAGATATCGGTATATTGCTTTGCTGCCTGTCCAAAGCTTACGAATGTAGATCTTCCGCACAATTTATCCCGGATATCAAGACTGGCGTTTTATGGATGTACGGCATTGTCGGAATTAAAACTGCCGGCATCTGTAGCAACGATAGGGGAAAAGGCATTCTTAGAAGATCCGAATCTTATGATCACCGTTCCGGAGAAACTGACAGATGTATCCGGCTGGTCGAATCTGATGGGGAAAAATGTTACTTTTTATATCGTAGCGGGCGGTCCTGTGGAGACATATATGAAGGAAAATAGTTTTTCTTATAGGATCTATGGAGGAATGAAGCAGGAGCCGACAACAGAGCCATCGACCGAACCAACGACTGAACCAACAACGGAGCCATCGACTGAAACCAAGCCGGAGACAACGAAAAAGCCATTAGCAAAATCTCTGATCGGTAAGACAGTCAAAAAGGGGAAACTGCAATATAAGATACTTTCTACCACCAGTGTCAGTGTGAAGAAGCCGGTAAAAAAGACCTATAAGGAGATCACAATTCCCAAGACCATAAAATATTATGGAAGAACCTACAGGGTCACAAGGATAGAAAATAAGGCATTTCAGGGATGTAAGAAGTTAAGGACGGTTGAGATCGGAAATCATGTAAAGAAGATCGGTGATTCTGCATTTCGTGACTGTACGAAACTGGTCAATGTGATGATTGGAAGTAATGTTACATCGATTGGAAAGCATGCATTCCGTGGATGCAAAAAATTAAAGGAAATAGTGATCACCAATTATGTGAAAACAATCGGTGATTCTGCATTTCAGAATTGTCCTGCGCTGACTTATATTACGATCGGAGCCAGAGTGGAAATGATCGGTAAGAATGCTTTCCGGAATGATAAGAGGATTAGGGAGATCGAGATTAAGACGAATCGGTTAAGGAAGATCGGTAAGAAAGCACTTCGTAATACGAGGAGGGGAAAGATCATTCGTGTTCCTGCTGGAAAGAAAAAAGCGTATACAAAGCTGATCAAAGCAGCAAAATAGTCAGATCGGTTACTTTATAAATGAGCTTGTCAAATTGTACAAGCTCATTTTTTATAGT
>ULKG01014440.1_pt1 | contig 22541 bp, 18 predicted proteins | sample 1951081 | NCBI WGS metagenome assembly ULKG01 (sample SAMEA4835493, study PRJEB28245) | human gut metagenome | biome: gut microbiome; material: fecal sample | place: Denmark | collected 2008 | reverse complement strand
GTACCGTAGAAGCCTGTTTCTGGTACCGAGTGCCATCGAAGGAGTAGGAAAAGGGTCCGCAGGAGACAAGTTCCGCGTTAGCGGGGGACGCAGGAAACGGTGGAAGGAGCCGGAGCGAACAAAGAGAGCGGAGTCCCCCCAGAGGCAAGCTGCCGCTGCGGAACTTCGAACTTCACAATCGGGGCGGGTTAGGGACTTTCACCCGATAGGGTACGTTCGTTCTGGACGAACAAAGAAAGAGGCCGACCTTTTAGTCGACCTCTTCTTCTGTATCGGATCTCAGCAAGAAATGATTACTCTGCTGAAACAGTTACTTTGACTGTGGCGAAAACGCCCTTGTAGCATTTAACCTTGCCCTCGAACTCACCAAGCTCCTTGATCTCAGGGAGAGTGATGTTCTTCTTTTCAACCTCTACGCCTGCAGCAGCAAGTGCATCGGCAACCTGTCCGGTTGTGATGGCGCCATAAAGCTTTCCGCTTTCTCCTACCTTTGCGGTAAGAGCGATAGCGATAGCCTCAATCTTAGCTGCGACAGCCTGAGCGTCTGCTACGAGTTTGGCTTCTTTGTGAGCTCTCTGACGGAGAGTCTCCTCATGCTGCTTGAGAGCAGATGGGGTGCCTACTACGGCAAATCCCTGAGGAACAAGATAATTGAGCGCGTAACCAGTCTTTACTTCTACCACTTCTCCGGCCTCGCCGAGATTGGCAATTTCTTTCTTAAGGATGATTTTCATAACGCTTCAACTATTTGAGGAGGTCAGTTACATATGGGAGAAGTGCGAGGGAGCGTGCACGCTTTACAGCCTGTGCTACCTTGCGCTGGAACTTCAATGAAGTACCTGTGATGCGGCGAGGAAGAATCTTTCCCTGCTCGTTGAGGAACTTCTTGAGGAACTCAGGATCCTTGTAATCAACATATTTGATACCTGCCTTCTTGAAACGGCAGTACTTCTTCTTGCGAACCTCTACGGTAGGAGGGTTCAGAAAACGGATTTCGTTGTTTGATACGTTTGCCATAATGCTATTCCTCCTTTAGGCTTCTGTTGGAACTTCAACTTCTTCTTCAACTGCTACTTCCTCTACCTTAGGCTCTTCCACTGCCTTAGGGGCAGCTGCCTTGGTGGCGCGAGTCTGGCGACGGTGCTCAGCGTAAGCGACTGCGTTCTTGTCAAGGGCTACGGTAAGGTAGCGGATGATGCGCTCGTCGCGGTGATACTGTGTCTCGAGAGTTGCAACGAACTCCGGAGTAGCTTTGAACTCAATCAGGTAGTAGAATCCTGATGTCTTGTGCTGGATAGGGTAAGCGAGCTGCTTAAGACCCCAGTCCTCCTGGTACACAACCTCTCCACCATTGTCGGTGATGAGCTTGACGTACTTGGCAACCGCTTCCTTCATCTGGGTGTCAGACAAAACGGGAGTTGCAATGAAAACGGTTTCGTACTGTTTGATCATTTTACTGTAAATAATTGTTAATTAATCTAATCCCCATTTTGGGGGCTGCAAATATAGCCATTATTTCCCAATATTACAATAATATGTACTGAAAATCAGTTTGTCTGTTGTAAGTTCGCGTTTAAGTGCGTATTATCAATGTTCATCGTGCTTTAACAATAATCATCCATTACGTCGCCTCCGGTCCATTTGCGGTCGAGGGCGATGGTTAGGTATTTTTCTGCTCCGATTTCTTCGTGGTAGGAGTGGCGATTCTCGTGGACAAAGTAACCATTTTCGTATGTGATTACGGATAGTACGTAGCCGCTGGTTCCTTTGACGTGTTCGCTTGTTGTAATTACTGCAAGTGTGTTGCCGTCATCGGAGATTCCGGCTTTGTGCACCAGAGATTGATATACTCCATTAGATTCGATGACAAACTCGATCTCACCAGGTTCCTCAGTTTCTATGCCGAGACAGTTGCGAAGCTGGCTTGTCTTGTATCCGGGACCGGGTACTGGTGAGTGATTCGGCAGGAGGATGTGGTGTTTTCTTATTATTCCGTAGGCGTGCGTGCACGTTTATGCAATTTTAACACAAGCAATTCAATTAAAAATTGTATATTTGTCTTCGTTATCCTCACAGGAAACTATTTACATACAGGAAAGCGTTTAGCTTTGTTCCTTACTGATGAATCTGGACAATTCGTAGTGACGGGAATAATGTTTAATCGCTTGTGCTTGGCTATATCTGGGTTCGCCCACGCTATAGCAAAGCGTGAGCAACTGAACCTTATTCGTCACGCGAGGCCGTCCAGAGCCGATCAGTAGAATGAGTCTAAAGTGGCTCACGCTTTCTGCGAATAAGGGACTATCTCACCAAAGAGCCATTGGTGAACGGGGAAATAAAGAATGAGACCATTATTCTCTGTTGCATCTATGGCGGCATTTATTGCCTCCTTGTGCTTTGTATCCTGCTCTTCACCGATTAACACCATAAATGATCCGCACTTCGAAGAGAACGGTATTTATCTTGACAGTCTTGGTGCACCATTCCAGGCTATAATGCCGACTTCTCTTGACTTTTATGTTGAGGTCAGCGGTAGCATGAATGGTTTCTTCCGGGCCAATAAAGTGACCGCATTCAAGACTGATGTTTGGGCGATTGTTTCCTATTTCGGTAGCCCCGGCGTCTCCGTGTTGTCAAATACTGGCACTCAGGCAACGAAATATACAGGAGACCAATTCCGCAGCAGGATGAATTCGGGGGGCTTTGTATCTGCAACTGAGACACAGGTGCCTGCCATGTTGGAGAATATCCTGTCTAAACTAGATTATGATAACGGTGCAGTAGCAGTCCTGATTTCTGATATGAAGTATAGCCCCGTTGGTAATAGAGCCCTCCCGGTTCTTCTCCAGCAGTATGCAACCGACATCAGGAATATCGTCGGCAAGTATCCCGGCTCTGCATATAGCCTTGTGGGTGCTTATTCTGAATTTATAGATGCGAGGGGGAACGTAGCTTGCGAAAAGTCTCCATATTACTATCTCATCGTCGGCAAGGATGTTTGCGTAGCCAAGGTCCGCTTTGAGCTACTACGAGAATACTGTTAAGTCGGATTATCTTTATTATGTTGGAGAGCAGACCCTTAGAGCCAATTACAAAAACAATGAGAAGGAGCAGAAAGACCTTGCCCACTTCGTGGAACTGGTGGCTGCAACGGCATTGTTTGACTTCCTCTCCAAACCCAAACCGGATGCTCCTCAGGCGTTGACCCGCGCTATCTATGATGACAAGGTTGCCCTTGATTTGGCGTCCCTCGGTGCAGGATATAAAGGAATTGTTAAGAATGTGGCTGATATGATGCTCCTTGACCTTCTGGTTAAGATTTTGCCTGAGGAATCCCAATTCCCGCTAAAGAAAGACCGCAAGATGAACAAGGATTTCTATCAGGACCATGCTTTCGTCGCACTTGACCAGTTTACCAAAGGGTTTTATCAGTGGTATAAAGAATTGTCCGAGAATGCCCGCGGTTTCACTCCGCTTAACCTTGTCGGTCCAGGAAAGGAATTGACCAACTGGGTAAAGGGAAATACACTCAAGGGAAAAGATGAGTCATACTATCTGCTGGAGATGATTAAGGCCAGCAATAAGGGTAACGGCGAGAAGCACGACAACATCTTCCGTTACTTCCTGGACTTTGCATACAGCGCTATCAATGTTTACACCAAAAATCTGTAGTTGAATTATGAGTAGCATAGACATCAATATCATACAGAGAGGCATAACCAACAACTTTGAGTGGTCAGCCGAGCAGGGGCGTATAACCGCTGCGGATTTGGATAAAATCGGCGAGCAGCGTACCGATAATTGCGGAGCACTTAATGCACTTCCTACTCCTTTTGCCCGTTTCTTTGTGTTCAAAGAGGCTTTCCGCCGCGTGCTGGAGCAGAAACTTGATCCCGTTAACAAACCTGCCGGACATGCTTACGAGCACCTTGTTTCCAATACCCTTGACGTGTTCGAACTCCTCTATAACCTCAAATACCACGAGAACCGTTGGAAGAGTCAAGACCGCAAAATCGTTATCAAGGAATGGAATTATGCCGACCAGATGAAGGTTCTCAAGAACGATGTTCCTATCTTGGGCAATGCCGTTGAGAGTTACTTCAAGGAAGATTTGGGAGAAGCATCAAGAAAACTGTTCTTTGTTATTCTTGAAGACAAGGGCAAAGAATGCCTTTTGGCAACAAGTTCTCCGATGACCGGCTTCATTACGCCTCCGGATCTGGACCTTAAGACGGTAACAAGGGCCGGCAGGAAAGAAGAAGACTTCATCGGTGCAATCTATCAGGCGCTAAATGTCACACCTCTCACAAGGAAGGAAGGTGGCAAGTATTTCAAGGATATTCTCCTATTCGAAAACAGAAGCGAGGATTTTAAAAACTACATGTACAATAAACTCTTCTCTGGTGGAGCGACCATCGACGCCCGCTTCAAAGAGTTGAGGGATTATATTAAAGCGTTTGATGCAGACCAACAGATAATAAAGAACTGGTCAGACGCCGAACTTGAACCGGTCTATTCTGTTGACAATACAGCCCTTGTGGTAAATGGGATTCCTATCCTGTGCAGCAAGGCCACAGATGTTATCAACTACCTGACAGATGATATTATAAGGCTACCCTATAAGATTGATTCTGATAAGTTCGTGACACTTGTTTTCACACCTGACAGTTCTGATAGGAACTTTGATTATCTGCTTCCGCTTACAAAAGAAGGACTTGAGCACCTTAAGGCCGGTGACCTCAAGATTTCAGGAACAAAGAAATCATACGGAGACGTTGCCGTCGTTCTGGAATGCAACGGAAAGAAGCACGAACGCTACTATACCACGGACAATAATCCGAGCGCAGGCAAGGGTACCGTGCTTGATCTTTCGCTGGCAAAAATCAACTTTGACATTGCTATCTTCCCGAATGTCCTGTCCTATAAGCCCGAGGAGAATAATTACTTCAAGATTCTGGTATCTGCTACGGATCAGAACGAGAACAAGACATTCTCTGTCGTAAACCTTGCCCTGGATTTCTATTCTACCGACAAGGGTGGAAAATACATCCATATCGCGGAAGCAACCGACAGTACATTTGAAAACGGAGTTAGAGCGCCATTTATCCGTTCCCAGCAAGACGGCAAAAACGACTGCGGCACCAAGTATTACGAGGTGTTCAATACGCCATTCAGTGCTATCTGTGCTGAACTTTATCTGGAAGGAAAGTCTTATCCGTTTGCCATCATTCCTATGTGGGACAAGTCTGAGCCGTCTGAGAAGAAGTTCTCTTACGCTATCGATCTTGGTACGTCCAACACTTATATCTCTCGTCGTGAATATGGTAAAATGACAGAGCCTCAGCAGCTGAAGATGGACAAGCAAATTGTCAATTATCTCCATGCTAAGGAAGAATCAGCCCAAAAGAGCCTTATCTCAAGAATCGAGGGTAAGATTCCGGAAGAATTCAAAACGCTGGTTAAAACGGAGTTTGTCCCTGCGCTTATTGACGATAAGACCTACAGGTTCCCGATTCGCACGGCTCTCTGCGTGACTGGCGATGATACCAGGAAACCTGTCCTCTTTGACAACAGCAATATTGCTTTCTTCTACGAGAAGTTCCGTAGTGCCGGCAATCAGAAAGTTGATACAAACATCAAGTGGGCAGAAGATGAAAAGAAGCTGCGGGTGTTTATCCGCGAAATTCTGCTTCTCATCAAAGCTGACATACTTCAGGAGAACGGTGTCATCTCAGGTACTGAGGTTATCTGGTTTCGCCCGCTTAGTTTCAAGGAAAGCATTCGTTGTAACTTCGAGAAGATTTGGAAGGAGGAAGCCTCCAATATTCTCAATCTTGACTCCGCAGAGCAACAGCTGAAGTGCTATACTGAATCTGAGGCTCCCTACTACTACTTCGCCACGAAAGCAGCTTTCCAGAATGTCGAATCAGTTGCCGTGATGGACATTGGTGGTGGCTCTACCGATATTGTCTATTATGCAAAAGGTGAAGCAAAGATTGCCAACTCCGTTCATTTCGGATGTGACGTTCTCTGGGAGAATGGCTACAATCAGTTTGAGGACGCTCGGGATAATGGTATTTTCAAGCATTACAAGGACAAAATTCATTTCGATACCAACGAATTGAAGGAGCTTTATGAAGCAATGCTGAAGTCGAACGACTCGACTCGTGACATTATCAATCTGTGGATCAGCAATGACAAGGAGACTGAGATTTCCAAGAAACTGAGGACTGACCATGTATCAACCTTCGTCTATCACTACACGGCGTTGGTATATTATATGGCCGCCATGTTCAAGGCGAACGGGCTTCCTTATCCGAGAACTATTATTTTTAGCGGTAATGGCAGTAAGTATATTGACAACTATATTACTGATTCCAAGACTTGCTTGAAACAGATTACCGAACTAATCGTGTCGAAGGTATATGGAACGGAAATATCTGACATTGAACTCGTTCTGCCTACGGAACGTAAAGAAAGCACCTGTTATGGCGGCCTCTACCACCGCGCAGGAGCAAAGGAACCTAAGCCGGTTGTTTACCTGGGCGATGGCAGCAACGGTGAATACAAAGATGTTGAGGCAGTCAACTCAGCATATTCATCTGGCATGAAGAATAAGCTTGCTGATGAAATTGCTGCGATGAACAGTATCTATAAAGAAGTTCTCGATGCCCTCATTCAGCAATCTGTCATTGAGCATGTGGATTCTGCCATGATGAAGGAAGTCGTGGATTCCGTGGTCAAGGATGCCCTCGTTTCCAAGTTCCAGACTGAAATTCTTGACAAGTATATGCTTCAGGAACCTTTCAATGATACGCTATTCTTCCTGCCGGTTGTAGAAGCAGTGCTTAAGTTGACGAACATATATAAGAAATAAACCATGAATTTTTTCCAGTTTCTCGACACATATCCTTGGGTAACTGTCGTTGCTTTTGCAGCAATACAATTTGGGTTCTTCTTCAGCACACGTAGAAAGCTGAAGGAATTAAGTCACTTTTTCCCGTCCAAGAAATGGGAGACGAATGGCGATGAGGAGCATTTGACCTTAATAGCCGTACCTGAAGAATCCAAGAATGCCCAGGAACTGGTCAGCGAGATCAACGACTACATTACAAAGACAAACGGTGCGGTAGAATATGCCGTCATCAAGGATAAAACCGAGCGCCGTATAGATTCTCTTTACGAGTTCGCAACGTCTAAGATTTCCTTCCCGACCCACCTTGGTCTTATGGGGACTTTCTTCGGCGTTTGTAGTGGCTTGACATGCTTCAATGCCGGTCTTGGACAGGGTGATGGAGGTATAACCGACCAAATGATCAAGGAACTTATCGGCGGTATCATCGTTTCAATGGTGACGTCGTTGATAGGTCTTGTCCTGATGACTATCAGCAATATCCACGCGAGCAACGTACAGAAGGACATCGATGCGCAGAGGGATGAATTCTTCGAATTCCTTCAGATGTCGGTTATCCCGACCCTGGGAACTAATGTGTCTTCCTCTCTCAACAGACTGAGAAGCACTATCGGGAACTTCGAGCCGTCCTTCCGCGCCGTCATTGAAGAATTCAAGACTGCTTTCCGTGACTGTACGGACATGTTCAAAGGGACGTTTGCTGAGAATGCCGAAGTTCTCACGAAGTCAGTTGCCGAGATGGGTAGCAATATGACTCTCATCAACGAGAATATTCAGAAGCAGGATCAGCTGCTTGCCACCCTTAGGCAAAGAGAGATGGTCGTTACTTTGGATAAGTTTGTCTCTGCGGCCAGCAGTTTTGATTCAGTGACCACATCTATCCAGAAACTTGAAGAAGCCAAGGAAAGAATCATTGCGTCCACCAACACACTTGCAGAGAAGCAGGAATCTTATAACCGGTCTCTTGAGATTCCTACAAGACTCTTGCAGCAAGTTAATGCCATTCTCGATCGAGTCACTACTTTCGAGAAGAGCATCAATGCCCTTGGCGTGAACATCGAACAAACCCAGTTGCTTGGCAATACTCAGATTAATGCGATTGAAAAGCAGCTGAATGCGCTAAAGACCAAGCACAGCCTTGTATACCGTTATCAGGATACAGAGGTCGAAGAACTCGATAAGATATATAAAGAACAGTCTAAAGCCGTCATGGAGCTCTCGGATGCCTTCAAACGAGTAGTCGCCCAGAACAAGGATGACATTGAAACCGCTATGGGAGACTTCAAGGAAGCTTACGATAAGGTTGTGCGAACCTGCAAGACTGGTGTCCAGCAGAAGCTTGATGAATTCATCGAAGCCCTTAATAAGACTCTGGATGTCGAGGATGCAAACCGCAAACTCTCCAACCTGGATCGTCTTCAGGCTCTTGAGGCCAGCCTCGGTGACATCAAGGCTGCAATAGCAGACAAATCTGCTCTTACTGATGTATCCAAGGCCGTCCGGGAAGGAAACGCCAAGATTGAAGACCTTGCCCACCGTCCGATTGTTGTCCAACGGGCCGCATCCTCTTCCGGCGGGAGCTCAAGTAGCGGAAAAGAGACAAGTAAAAGAGGTATCTGGCCGTTCAGACGTAAATAGGTTCGAAGATGCGAAAGAAAGGCGATAAAGAATCCTTCTGGCCCAGCTACGTGGACATCGTCACCACCTTGTTTGCTATCATGGTGGTGCTGTTTGCGATGTCATATAGCCGGTTTCGCGTAAAGGAGGCAGAGTTGAGGAAAATTGCTGACAAGTATGAAGAGATCAAGAAAATCTACCAGACAGTAGAGAATATAGACTCTACCTACTTTGCGTATGACCCAACCTACGTGAAGCACATATTCAAGATCCAGGTCACTTACCAGAAGGGCGAATTCGATTTGTACAAACTGATGGCAGACCGAACGAACCGTGCTGAGGCGGACACGCTTCGTAAACGTATTATTGCCGCAGGACAGGAGATTCAAAGAACTGTTCAGAATCTCCAGAACATGCATGACAAGAAGCAAGACATTAAGTACTTGGTTGTTATCGAAGGACAAGCGTCAGCGGACGGGTATTACGTTGACCCCTACTTCAACAACGACGTCCTTAGTTACCAGCGTGCTCTTGAACTTCACAGATTCTGGAAAAAGAGCGGCATTGATTTCTCCGTCATGCCGAAGTGCGAACTGGTCATAAGTGGCAGCGGTGAAGGCGGCGTTCCGAGGGACACCACGCGTGAGGAATTCAACCAGCGATTCTTGATTCACATTGTTCCGGTTATCGGTAATATACGAATGAACGACAAACAGGAGTCCGTTATCAGCAGGTAATGCCCAGGATGTTCACCATATGTACCATCTTTATTTGCATTCTTCAAGCGATTGTAGGATGCATCAGCTATCCAGATGCCGGCAGCGAGGTTTGGATGGAGCTTCCGGCTCACGCTGATACAGATTGCATCATTGAATACAATGGTTATACTGTCTCATACGATGAGGCTGCACGTATTCCGGCTTGGGTTGCTTATGAACTGACATCTGAGGAAGCCAATGGTACCATAGGTCGCAGTGGCAAGAATTTTCGGCCTGATGATAAAGCCAAAGTGGTCCAGGCAGACAATTATGACTATCGCAGTTCTGGATGGTCGCGTGGGCATATGGCTCCTGCAGGCGATTTCAAGTGGGATGACGGAGCAATGTGGGATACATTCTTTTACACCAATTGCTGCCCTCAAGATGAAAAAATGAATAACGGCAGTTGGCACGTCCTGGAGAATAAAGTAAGGACTTGGGCGAGACAATTCGGAAGCGTTTTCGTCGTTACCGGCCCAATTGTGGGTCAAAACCAAGAAGGAAAGATAGGTCCACACAAGATTACTGTTCCTGATGCATTCTTCAAGGCACTTCTGGTCTACAAAGATGAATCCTATCACGGCATAGCATTTGTTATGTTCAACAATCCCACGAAGCAAGGGCTTTCAGATAGTTATTTGAGCATCAATGAATTGGAAAAGCTATCTGGTCTCGACTTCTTCCCGTCGCTGGATGATTCCATCGAGGAAACTATTGAGGATGAAGTAGACTTGAAATTCTGGAATATACGATGAATAAGAGCGATAGAAAGAAACTCCAGACAGGGTTATATATCGGATTGGCAATAGTGGCCGGGTATCGGATTTTCCTTGTTATACAAAATAAAAAGAATTGCTTATGAGCCCTTTATAAGCCCTTTGTAATTATCGGCGAAAGAAATATAATATTCAGAATAGTAGCAACTTACAGTACTGAAACAAGAATCTGCACTCGTTTTATCCATTGAATTTTGAGCCCTTTGTGAACCCTTTGACAACGTAATATGTTCCCTTGCCGGTTGTGCCCTTCACTTCAAGATAATCGGACAAAGAAGCCAATAGTCGCGTGGCTGTGGGTTTACTGACCTTGGCCATCTCTTGAACATCAGTGTTCGTTATGCGCCCGTTCTTCAAAGCGAATTCAACGGCCAGGATGCCTCGCTCGCTTATTCCTGCCTCCTTAAGCTGCGCAGCAGGACTGTTGAAGAACGTGACCATCAGCCCACCGAAGGATGTGTCGAAAAGGGGCGGAAGGAGTTTCTCAGCAATAGCGCCATTCACAATCTTCCCGATGCCTCGACCCCAGGCCTCGACTTCTCCACAACGGAAAAAGGCATTGGCGATAGCAAAAGAACTTAATCTGAACCGCAAGACGGTTCAACGCGTTCTGCGCAAATATGCCGAAGCGATTGCGGCAGAAGATCCTGACGAGGCACTGCTTGAGGCGCTCGCCGAGACTCCCAAGGATGCCACATCTATTGCAAATACCCTTAAGAATGAGTACATTTGAGGAAATACCACATAAAACACAATTAAAATGATTAAGTATCTTTTTTGTGAGCCTTTTGTTTTTTTGTTACTTGTTTTGGCGTCATGTCAAAGTTCTGTTAATATGGTGCCTATAAAACAACAAAAGTCTTCCATTACTAAAACGTCGGATGGGTCTGTAAAAGATGAATATTCGATTTCCATAGTTGATATTGAACGCTACATGGAACTTTGTGGTCGAAATGTTAAGCATTTAATTAGTCCATATTTGATGGGTAGCGATACGTGTCTTTTTATTGTACAAGCTGATTCTGAGTGGACTGTATTCTCTGGAGACAGAAGAGTCAATCCGATTATTGCAAAAGGTAATGGTGTTTTGAACATGAATTCTACAGATGAATATGTTTGTGTTCTTAATGAGATGGCAAAATCCATTTGTGACGTCAAACATGGGGGAGGGTTTGTTGACGAAAATGCGTTAGACTTATGGGAGATAATTTCTCCTAGAATCCGAAAAAAAGAACCAACAAAAGCTGGACAAGAAAAATGGGTGATAAGAAAATTTATGGTTAACTCTCAAATGTATGTAGAAAAGGTCGTTCCTCATTTGATTAGTACTAGATGGGGGCAAGATACCCCATGGAATGACAAGTTCCCTATTGATTATTCCGTTTCAAGTGGGTCTTCAATATATAGGTGTAAAACGGGTTGCGTTGCCGTGGCTGTAGCACAAATGTTTTATTATTTGCACTATAACAGCGCAAATGGTGAACCAAGCAGATTGTATACTGATGTTTCTTATAATCCATTCATTTATGGGGAAACAAGTGACATAGGTTTCTCGAAAAATAAATATACAAATGATCCGCAGAGATGGAATGAAATGGCTTTGACAAAAGAAGGCCCTGGTAACTTTAAGTATGTTGGGGATCTTATGATGGAAATTGGAAATAGTTTTGGAATGACTTATTCTGCCTTAGGGAGTGGCGCCCTTATGCAAAATGCGGGTGCGTTGAGACAATTTGGACTAACATGTTCTTCATCTACATATAATGTTGGATTACTTATAAAGGAACTTGACAAGCAAAAACCTGTTATTATTACTGGTTATTCGGAAAAGACAGGACATTGTTGGATTATTGATGGATATCGTAGAGAGAAAACTGAATATGAGATGGTGTGTTATTGTGAGTATACCTCGGATTGGATTTCCACCGATGAAGTGTTTGATACATTTGAACAGGCAAGCAGAAAATATGGTTTTGAAAGTGCAGAGGAGTTTAGGCCTTATCCTACTAGAGTGAGCGTGGAGAATTATATTCTTATGAACTGGGGTGAAGACGGACAGGGATCGGAAAGTTGTTATAATTCCACGGCTCCTTGGGTGTTCTCTAGTGGTTCTACAAATGTGAAATTTGACCATGATTTTACGATTTTTTATAATTTCAGATGAATAGAGTATCGGTAATAACTATTGTTTGGTTGTCTATGGTTTTCGTAGGATGTGCTCCCATCCTGATTCCTGACATTTCTCAGATTGGGCCGATTGACGAATATAAATATGTTTTCTGTAATCGTGATGCTGATGTCCTTTCTGTAAAGGGTTGCGATGTGGCCAGTGGCTGTTTGATGGAATTGTCGGTGTTTAATTGTCAGGAAATAATTGATAATCCCGAACTTAGGACATACAAACGATTTCGCAAGCGCCCTGACGAAGTGATGATGCGTCAGTTTAATCTGTCGAGCAGAAACATGTACAATGATTATGATGGACCTGTGATTCATAAGTTATGGTTTGTCGTAGTGGAGCAGCGGACCAGCGAATGTGTTTCATTGTCCATAACCGCAGACCGTGTTATGTATGGCCGTCCGGCGGGCAGCAATTTGTCTGATAAGTTTATTATTCTTACAAACGATGAGGAGTATCTGTTTTCTTATGACAAGCGACGCTTATATAGAAATTGCGAAATTACCATAGATGAATATCTGGCTATGCGCCCTATGGTTCTTCCTGTTATGAAATTGTCGATGTCCGAAGTTCCGGAAGAACAGCTTCCGATGGAGGTTACGTTTACCATAGATATCGGACTTTCTGGAGGCAGGCATCTCGTGAATGATATTTGCATCAATATGAAATGATATGAACAGAATCAGAACGGTATTGATGTGGCTTTTGATGTTTGTGATGGTTTCTTGTGTTGAGGAACTGGACTTTAGTCGTGATTATTCCCCGAAACTGACGGTTAATTGCGTTCTTAAACTTGAAGAGTCCACACAGGTGGTGGATATAAAATATAATGCACCAAGGAATGGCACCTATGCTGAAGTATCTGAAGCCGCGGTGCTGCTCTATGCTGATGGAGTGTTGGTGGGCCCTTTTGAGCGGACGGCATTTTGTCGTTGGGAAATAAAGTGCACTCCTGAAAGCGGAGTCCGGTATCGCATTGAAGTTAATGTTCCGGGTATGCCCGTCGTATCAGGAGAGACAACAATGCCTTATCCACCAAAGATTGAAAAAAGCCGACCGGATGGTGTGCATGTCCGGAATCTTATTCAAGGTAAAGGTGATTCGTCTCCCATTTGGATGTGTACATTACTTAAGAGAGACGCTTGGAATGCTGATAAGGAAATCCCGTCGGATTACATGGACAGTTATATAATTACGCAGAGTATTTCTACCAATCACCCTTATGTGGACAATTTCAATATCACAGGGAAGAGTTTTCCCAGTACCGGGAAAATCCCGAGTGTGAATCCGGATCACGATGGTTTTATCCGTGTACCGTCGCTAAACCTTGATGACAGCCTTGAATTTGGGGTCGAAGGGTTCTTTTCCAATACGATTCTGTCCGTTATGAGCATGTCTGAAGAATATGACCGATACCTCAAGAGCAGTTACCAGAAGATGAACAATTATTATACCGGGGCTTTTTACGACTTTCTGGAAGAGGATGTTGTCTATAGTAATATTAGTGGAGGTCTGGGAATTTTTGGAGCATGTGCTGAAAAACTATTTCTTTATAATGTCTATGGGCAGTAGGAAATATATTGCACTCGTGTTGTGTGTCTTTGGCTGTAGCGTGGCTGCTGCTCAGGTGGATACGTCCAGGGTTGGCAATTCTGTTCTGGATAGCGCAATGGTAGTGGCCTCTTACCCCAAGCTTGAAGGCAAAGGGAATGTGTATCTATACACGGTGGAAAAGTCGGCGGGTATAATCTCTGTGGCAGGTGAACCTGATGTGGTGAGGCAACTTGCATGTCTGCCTGGCGTTTCAACCGGAATAGAAGGGTCTCTCGGAATGTTTATTCGCGGTGGCAACAGCAGTAATTGCAGAATACTGATAGACGGGGTTCCTGTTTATAATGCAACTCATGCATTTGGCTTGATGTCATCGCTTCAGTCGGAAAGTATTGCATCATCCCGAATATACACCGGAGGGTTCAAGTCTTCCTTTGGGAATTATACATCCGGTATTGTCTCGGCGACACAGAAAACCGGGGCAGTCGAAAAATTTGGCGCGAGCCTTACACTTTCTCCGTATATGGAAGGGGTGCATTTTGAGGTGCCCGGTAAGGTCTCTGTAAGGTTTGGCGCAAGGTATTCCACGGCACAACTGATAGCCAAGTATGTTATGAACAACTACAAAGACAAAATTGCCGTTTTGGAAAAATGCAGCGATAATTATCAGTTTTCCGGGAATGTTTTCGATGTGAACGGAGGCGTTTCATTCAAGATGTCTGCCAATACTGTTGTAAATGCTTTGGGGTTTTATTCGAAAGATAAGTTCCTGACCAGCGACAACGGTTTTTATGTGGATACGGGGTGGCAGACATGGATGGGAAAACTTGGTCTGTCAAGCGTTGTCGGTGAGTCCAAACTAAATGTCTCTTTTTATGCTACGGGGTATGATACACATACGCTTCAAGAAGTTTTCTATACTGACGGAGAGTGCGCTTCGCGGGTGAAAATCAATGCCGGATTGACGGAATTGTGTCTTGCGACAAATGTCAATCGTACTTTGTCGGGCAATGCGGGTCTGGAATATGGTCTTGACGTCAAGAGACTTTGGGGAACTTGCAACATATCTGCTTTTGCAGATTTGAAGACCAAGGTTGGACACAATATTGACTTCAATGCCGGGCTTCGTCCTACTTGTCATCTTGATGCCGGCAATACGAGAATTAACATGGATGTGCATTTGCTCTCTGATTTTATGATAAGAGATTGGCTTGGGGTCGAACTTGCGTTGGATAGGACCAATCAATATTTTCATACGTTAGAGGGTTTACCCACATCGTATCCGATGAACTTGACGGTGCCTTTGACCCAAAAATTTCCTGAAGAGACGACCAATCAGATTTATGCTGGCCTGTTCTTTGCTCGGAATACTCCGGCCATAGGATTCTTAGGACAATTGGATATCAATGTCAACGTCGGTGCATATTATAAATATATGTCCAATATGGTCTCCTATATTTCTTCGGTGAATCTTGTTAAGAATAAATCCACCAGTTGGGAGAATGATGCCGATTGCGGTTCGGGACAGTCTTATGGCCTTGAATGTCTCCTGAACATAAACTCGGAGCGTCTGTCCGCGAATGTTGCATATACGCTTTCTCATACGGATAGGGTATTTCCAATGATTAACGGTGGGGCGCGCTATCCGTTCAAATTTGACCGTCCCCATATACTGAATCTCCAATTTGATCTTTCTGCGGCAGAGTACAAGACCAGAAAAAAGAATAATGGCATATCCCACCACGTTATATGTAATATGAGCCTTAGTTCCGGTTCCAGGATGACTGCTGTTGTCGGATCTTACGAACCTTATCCATATCCTTATTATTGGGCGCCTGTCGTGAATCCGCGGACAATGCCACATTATTATGCCATCGACGAGTATTATTATACACGTCCGGAAATGTCGGCAATGAATGGGGTGGTAGTCCCGATGTATTTCCGGCTGGATCTCGGGTACGCATTAAGAATAGAATCGTCCCGTTCAAGTCACGAACTGACTTTGTCGGTATTCAATGTTACCAACAGACATAATCCATATATGATTTATAACGAAGACGGTGTATGGAAACAGTTGAGTATTATGCCAATACTCCCTTCGATTCGATATAGGATGACTCTTCGCTCCTAATGTGTGACGTAGCCCTCGGGATTCTTGCCTACGAGGTGGAGGGCTTCGTATTTTTTTATTAAATTTGAAGCAATAACCAGTGTTTTTATGAGACGAAGTTTTTTCTTGTTTGAAATGGCCCTTTTAGGAACAATTGTTACTATTGTGTCTTGCAGTAAGTTGAATCATAAGTTACCTGTGGTGTTGACTAAAGAAAACACCTTGGGTAATGAGGACTATTATTATTGGTATAATGGAGAAAAAGTAACTATTTCTATTAGCGGAGAATATTTTAATGTATATGGCGACCCACAAAAGTCTTCAACGATAAGGGAGTATTGTGAATCACATAGTCTAATACTAGATTCTAACACGGTGACTTCTAATGCACTTACAATGTTTAAAGTCAATTCTGCAGCCACAAAAACGGAAAGTGATTTTTCTTACTCAAAGCTGGCAGCCGAATTAAAGGAAGATGGAAGTGGAGTAAAAGTATTCCCCGTAGTGAGTAGAGTAAATGGTACACCTATTGAAACTTCACATCTTTTTTATGTGAAACTTATGGGCGAAAATAATTACGCCAAGTTGAAAGAGTTTGCTGACGGTACAGGAACAAAGATTGTTTCGGATATTGATTATATGCCGGGTTGGTATGTACTGTCAATGGAAAATTCTGTTTTTGACAACTCAATTCAAGCAAGTAACTATTATATGGAGACGGGACTTTTTGAGAAAGTGGATCCTGCCTTTATTTTTGATTTTCAACCATCTGTAACAGTTAATGATGTTGGATTTAATTCACAGTGGGGGTTGAAAAATACGCAATACTCCGGATACGATATTAATGTTGAAAGCGCGTGGGATTTGTCAAAAGGAAAGAATGTGTCAGTTGCAGTTGTAGATACAGGCATTGATTCTAACCATCCAGATTTAAAAGGAAATCTAACATATCATAATTATAATTCAATGACGAGTTCTACGTCGTATCGTTTTAATAATCTAAAACCACATGGAACACATGTGTCTGGTATAATTGCTGCAATGGCTGATAATACTATAGGTATTGCAGGAGTTGCTCCTGAATCAATGTTAATGGATGTATATCACGATCTTAGCATATCTAAGACGGCAACGTTAGAGTTGGCAGGAGGTATTAATTGGGCATGGGCTAATGGTGCTGATATTATCAACTGTTCATGGGGAGATCAAGGTGGAGAATTTGATTCCCTTCATTCATCACTTCTCGAAGAAGCCATCCTCAATGCAATACAATCAGGGAGAAATCATAAGGGGGCTATCGTTATATTTGCTGCTGGAAATTCAGGTGGGGTTCTGGATTATCCGGGAAACTTTGATGAAAGGATTCTTACCGTTGGGGCTATAGGTAAGACAGGACATCCGTCTGATTTTTCGGCATTCGGTAATCGTTTGGACGTTGTGGCTCCTGGAGAAAGTATATTGTCCACCTTGCCTGGGGGCTTTACTGAATTTATGAGCGGAACATCTATGGCAGCCCCTATGGTTTCAGGAATAGCGGCATTGATTCTTTCTATTAATCCTCAACTTAATGGCCAAGATGTTATTCGTATTATTGAGTTAACATCAAATAAAATTAATCCCGGAGGAGATTTTTATTACGGAGATGTTTATTTTAAAGATAGTGGGGAATGGAATGAACATCTTGGATATGGACTCGTAAATGCCGCGCGGGCCGTATTGTATGCGAATACATCTGCTAATGTGTCTCTTTCTAATGGAGGAGGTTCTCTTTCTCTTGTCTCTCAATCTGGGGCTTTTGTCTCCATGTCACAAGGGTATGTTTATTCCAACTCCTTATCGGATAAGACATATTATGTGTCTGTTGATAACTTGTCTGGGGACGATTATCAATATTTTTGGCAGGTTTTCCCGTATCAAAATGGATATACTGTCGGGCCAAGAATAACTACCGTATATGGACAAAGAGCAATTCTTGAATTGCCTGAGGGCATGACACGAAATACCTCCTATATGATACGTTGCTGTGTGTTCGAAGGTGATAGGTTGATAGGGGCACCTTCGTTTAATCTATATGTTAATTAAGCATGCGCAGGTTTGAACTTTTATTGGGTATTCTATTGTTATTCTCGTGTGAGCGAATAATGATTCTGGATGCAGGAGAGACACCTATGGTGGTTGTAAACTGTGTGCTTACATCTGAACCGAAACAATTTCTCGAATTGTGTTACACAAGAGGAGCGTCTGAGAAGGATACTAAATATGTGACAGATGCCGCTGTAAAAATCATGGATGTGCATGCGGAGAAAGAATATCGGTCTGATAGGATTTCTGAGGGAAAATGGTCTATTGATTTTTGCCCGCAACCGGGCCGGACATACAAACTTATCGTTGAAGTTCCCGGATATGAAACAATATGGGCGGAGCAGACGATGCCTGTGCTGAATGCGTGGGCGGAAAGGGATGATTGCGTGTTGTATGAACATTATCACGCGAATACTACCGGAGAACTGCGTTGGAGTGTTGAGGCTGATGATGCTCCGTATGTGCTTTTTGTATGGGCGATGCAGTATGATGAGATTCTTGGGAAAAGAGTGGTTGCTGATTATATATGCTCTGATGGCTATCCTTCAGAAATCAACGAGACGGAATTGGTTTATAGTGGATCATCATATCCTGAACTTGTCGGCCGAAAAATGCATGAGAAATACCTTAAATTCTCTATTCCTTCTATTGATGAGATAAAGAGTAATCCGGCAGGCCAAGGTCCTTTCTTCGTGATTTCGGGAGATTTCAAGGGGAACTTTCCATATTTTATGGAAGCGGGTTCATGCAAATTGAAGGATGATGGACATCTTTTGAATCCGGGCCCGAAAGACGGATATCTGGTATTTGCACGAGCGAGTGAAGAGTATACCAAGTTCTTTGCGGATGTCGAGGAGGTTATTCTTAAACAAAAGTCCTCTGATATCAGGAGAATATATGAAAGAGATAATTCATATTCGAATATTCATGGAGGAATAGGGATCTTTGGAGCTGTCTGTACTGTGAATATGATGTGGTCTCCGGACCATACTCCTGATGGATCCTTGATTATAGGCGCATCCTAAGCAATGACAGAGTAATATGAAACGGCTTATAATATCACTGGTATTGCTGTCTTTTGCAGTGTTCTTGGGAGCACAACAGCCTGAATATTACGATGATGTGTCGTGGAGAGACACGCTTCCTGCTGCTATCAAGATAGATAGGCGTCGGTTGGAACGTGAATTGGGTATGGTGAAGTCGGATATTAAAGATATTCGCACAGTGGTAGCTCCTCTTGGGGAAGGTGACCCTGTCAAATGGGCGCAATCGCTTCCCGGGGTTGCTGCTGGGGCTGACCTTTCCAGCGCAATGTATGTAAGAGGGGGCAATATGGGCAATAACCTTGTCACGCTTGACGGGGTGCCCGTATACGGGTACTCGCATCTTTTAGGAGTCACCACTGTCGTCCCTCAGTCAGTAATCGCATCTGCCTCTATGACTAAAGGAGGGTTTGACGGTGCGGATGGGAATTTTACTTCTGCGCATCTGAATATTGTGACCAGAAAGCCCGAATCCGGTTATCGCATTAGTGCTGCCGTCAACAGTTTCTTGGCAGGTGTAAATGCCGAGGTTGGGTGGAAGCGTTTTTCTATATTGATGTCGGCTCGGGTCTCTCCTCTCAAATGGGAGTATCGTGCAATCAAAGGAATCATTCCATCCGTTTCAACAAGAATAAAGGATTTTGAAGCTGGTATTGACGACATTTATGCCAAGGCCAGATATTCTTTTCGTGACAATATTTATGTGGAGTTGTCGGGAATGACGAGTATGGATAACTATTATGTGTCTCTTGATGAACAATCCTCTGAAAATTTCGGCTGGAAGAACAATCTCTTACTGTTTCGTTTTCATGCCGATACCCAAAATTCGTCGTCAGAGATATCGGTGTCGTATTCGGGGCTGGATAATTTTCAGATTCAGGACAAGCTTTTCAGAGGGAAGATGAATCATTTGTCGTTAAAATCTGATATGGCAGAACTTACATACTCGGCAAGGAGGACACGCTATTTTGGGGAAGATCAATTGTTCGGTATTAGTTATGGCGCCCAATATAGAAACATCTCATTCCGCCCTGGACAGGTGGGAGATGAGCTCGGACCGAAAACGGACAATACACTTAAATCCATATATTTTCAGACGCATGCAGATATTCCTGGTGTTCTGATGTTTAAAGGTTTTCTTCGCCGCAATGAATTTGACAATTCGGACAAGTATTTCAGAAAAGAGAGTTTTTCCAAGAATGAGGCAGGCGCAAATTTGAAGGTAAACATTGGAAAACATGTTGCATTTGAGAGTACTTTTGACAAAGTATGTCAGTTTTATCATACACTTGAGGGACTTCCTACCGGGTGGTCTATTGATATGATAGTTCCGTCAGGACGATATGTGGATCCGGAACAGGCCATACAGTGGAGTGCAGGGTTCTCTTTTTCCGCAGGCAGACATTCGATGTCCGCTGTTGCCTTCGGGAAGAGAATGAAAGGGCTGGTTCTGTTCAAATACACTCCGTCTTTATTCTCAGGCGCGCTTGAGCAATGGGAGTTTAACGTGGACCAAGGTAATGGAGATTCATACGGAGGAGAATTTCTGTACGAATATTCAGGTAAAGAATGGTATGCTCGCGTGGCTTATACCATATCGAAGACAAGCCGATACGGCTTCGTCTCGGTAAACGATGGCGGGAGATTTCATGCTAAGTTCGACAGACCGCACATATTGAATGCTCAGTTGAATTGGCGCAGTTTCAGTATTGCATTAACTTTCCAAAGCGGTAATTGGGAGAATGGTGCCTCCGCGAAGTATCCTATGTATGTAGTCCCGGATGGAGAGGTAGAAGGAGATTATTATTCCTCAATAAACAATTATCGCATGCCTTCTGTTTTTCGCCTCGATGTAGGATACAATAAATCATTTCATACCGGACGTTTTACGCATGATTTGAGTTTGGGAATATGCAATGTCACGAATCACTTCAATCCTTTTGTCCTATACTACGATGCAAATACGGAACAGTGGAAAGGACTGTCGTTGCTGCCTGTCATGCCGAACTTCAGCTATAGGGTGAATTTTTGACTCTTCGCTCCTAGTGTGTGACGTAGCCCTCGGGATTCTTGCCTACGAGGTGGAGGGCTTCGTATTTTTTCTGGATGAGCTCGGTGTCAGCGCGGGCGTCGTCAGTGCAGATGAATCTTTCTCCGATGCTAATGTGCTTGTTGCCCCAGTTGAAGTATCCCAGGTACACAGGACAATCCATCGCCCTGGCGATGGCGTGGTATCCCATCTTCCAGCGTTTCACCGGCTTGCGGGTGCCTTCCGGTGCTATGCACAGGTGGAATTCTCCTTGCGCCTTTTCCATCTCCGAGATGACGCTTCTTACTACGGTGGCGCCGTTTCTACGGTCTACCGGGATGCACCCGAATTTGCGGAGAATCGGCCCGAGAGGCCAGAAGAAAAACTCTTTCTTTATCATGACATGCGCGACATGTCCGAGGCTCTTGTAATAGAAGTAAGACACCAGAAAGTCCGCGATGCTTGTATGGGGAACTCCCAATATGACACATTTCTGCTCAGGAGCAGGACCGCTGTCCGCCTGCCACCCGAGTGCTTTCATTACGCGTGCGTAGAAATTGTTCTTTTTCATTATGCCTGGATGTTGATGTCTTCAAGCTCTTCTTCACTTCGCAGGTAGCGGCAGGTAAAGTGCTGCCTGTCAACAGTATTGTCGCCCATATAGAACTCAAGAATTTCGGAGATTGACTCTTCGTCGTTCAATTCCACGAGGTCGAGCCGCATATCTTTTCCGATGAAGTGTATGAACTCCTGGTAGGAGATTTCTCCAAGACCTTTGAACCTGGTGATCTCCACTCCCGTCTTGAGCTGTGCAATGGCTTTTTCCTTCTCTTCCTGATTATAGCAGTAGATGTTGGATTTGCTGTTCTTGACCCTGAAGAGAGGGGTCTGGAGGATGTGCACGTGTCCTCGTCTTATCAAATCCGGGTAGTACTTCAGGAAGAAGGTGAGTACCAGCATCCTGATGTGCATACCGTCATCATCGGCATCAGTCGCCACCACTATATTGTTGTATCTGAGATTTTCCAGGTCGTCTTCCACGCCAAGGGCAGAGATGAGCAGGTTCAACTCTTCGTTCTCCGCCACACGCTTGCGGCTCTCCTTGTAGCATTTGATAGGCTTTCCTCGCAGGGAGAAAACGGCTTGATAGTCGGCGTTACGGGCCTTGGTAATGGTTCCGCTCGCGGAATCACCCTCTGTGATGAATATGGAGGAGTTCTCTATGTTGTCCTGATTCTTCTCGGTGATCTTGTCGTTGTAGTGGAAGCGGCAGTCGCGGAGCTTGCGGTTGTAGACAGCGGTCTTGCTGTTGCGCTCGCGGGTTTTTTTCTGGATGCTTGATATCTCAAGGCGCTCCTGCTGGGATGCTTTTATCTTGTCTTCCAGTACCGGGACGACCTCCTTGTGGATTCTCAGGTAGTTGTCCAGGTTCTTGGCTACAAAGTCGTTGATATATGTACGGATGGTAGGGCCCACCTCATTG
>ULKG01007020.1_pt1 | contig 25022 bp, 52 predicted proteins | sample 1951081 | NCBI WGS metagenome assembly ULKG01 (sample SAMEA4835493, study PRJEB28245) | human gut metagenome | biome: gut microbiome; material: fecal sample | place: Denmark | collected 2008 | reverse complement strand
AGAGGGGGTACCTATCACGAACCTCCCGCCCCCCGAAACGCGTTTTCTCCCCCACACCCCCTTCGCTGGAAAACCGGAAACGCGTTTTCACCTCAAACATATAAACTCGCTTATTATCAACAGTTTATTTAAATTATTGATAATCAATGTATTATTATAACATATTGATTATAAGTCACTTAAATAAACATATATCCTACATATTAATGTACGCGTATAGTACTACTCTTGCGTGTTTTGTAACTTGTTGATAATCAAATAATAAAATCGAAATTAATACAAGTTAACAAAAAAAATATAGCATATATATATGTAATACTGAAAAAGGTTGTATATTTGCACCGTATTCGAGCGAGAATATTGGTGTTACATAATGAAGCTATATATATATATTCCCGTTGGGTGTATTGTATGGTGATACCTTTTGCCTCTTTGCGTTGTAAAGGGGTGATATATTGAGGTGATATTGTTTAACAAATAAATACATATTGATATGATTACAAAGAAAAATGTTAACAAGCTACAGAACGCTGTTATTAAAGAGAATGCCTCTAACCTGGTGGGTGCTGTAAAGTTGTATAATGCTTTATTTGCAAATGGTGCTGACCTGAAAGCAATTTGTAAGACGTTGGAAATACCAGCCGAATATGCTGTAAAGGTTGCAGCACTCGCAAAGGACAAAAAACGGCTGGTTGCCGTGTGTAGCCAAATGTTGCCTAAAGTGGGTGATACCTTTGTTAAATTTTCTCTATACTCTAAAGTATATAAGGATAACAAGGTAGACAAGGAGAAAGGAATCGAGGCAAAAACGGCCGACTGGTGCGCGGAAAATGTGATTTATGGCGGGGAGTATAAATCTTTCGGTTTTTCAACCGCTGAAACGTTGGAGACTAAAAAAAGCGCAAAGTGGCTTGTTAAAGAAACGGATGAGTATAAAGCTACCTATGTAGCCGTTAAGATTAAATCTTATTCAATCCGTACCATTGCAAAGTGTGTGAGTGAGTATTTAACGCATGAAAGCAACCAGCAGTAAAAAAGGTTAGGCGCGTACCGTTAAACGCGCTTGTACGCCGTTGTCAGTGGGTGCACGTCCCGCGTATGCTTTAGGCTGAAGCTGACAAAACAGAGAGTTATTTTACATATTGGAGATAGATATACCTTTGCCCTTGCCGTTGGCAATTAAAGGGCTGGTATTACTGCATGTACTACATTGGATAAATGTAGTTATGTTAGGTATGTTAGTACAGTTTGGAAAACATACCGTTGTACTCGGTTTATCTCCAAACCGAAACGTGCCTTACTTGCCTGCACGTAAAATAGGACAAGGCTGTAGATTAAATTACAGGGTATAAACATGTAGCCTAACATGTAGGAACATGTTGTATCAAAACGCAAGGACACAATCGCCTTTATTTGTGGCTAAGTTGTGTAGCAGACGGAAAATATAATAACAACATAGTACGGGCCTGTACGCAAGAACTACGTACTAATTACGGGCTGTTGGTTGTAGCATAAAATCTATATAAGATAGGAATGCGTGTCCGGTTCGATTCTGGAGCAACCTCTAAATTATAAACAATATAATAACATGGGAAAGAAAGCAATGATCAACGCTTTAACTGAAGCGTTCAATAAATCTAAAAACAGTTGCGTAAAAATAACATTGCGTAACTATATCGAGACGGTTGAAGCACTAAGCGAAAGTGAGTACAAAGAGGCGGAAGGTTTCTATATTGAAGCACTTAACCGCTGGGGTTAATCATAATTAAAGCATAAAGAAAATGGAAAGGAAATTTAAATCTCACATGGTAGACGTTCGCGGTCTGTCCAGGAAAGAAGCTAAAGAAAAGCGGAAAAGAGCGTATCGTGAATTTATGTTGTATCGTGATCTCAAAGAAGCGTATCATGCCGATACAGGAAAGGACAAATGCAAGCGTAAAGTTCATACATCACGAACATACGTGAAAGAAAACATAAACAGCATTTAAATAGGAGTAGGGTTTTTTCGAATATCGGAGCAGCCCTATTTTTGTATCCTACTCTTTCTATTTACGGGTATGATATTCTGAGAGTGAGCGGCGAATGTGGACAATATTGGTCTAAAACGAAACAAAAATAGGAGCGTTCGGATATAATTCCGGTATTTTGTCTATATCATGTCGTTAAAATTGGTCTAAAACGAAACTTGAGGCGGTTTTCTGACCCAAAATAGGGTGTCGGATGCCGCCTTTTTCATCTCTATGGATTGAAAATTAGGCTTATTGTACTTTTCTTAAAAATAAGGTATGCCTGATTATCAATTAGTTAGGTTTTATAATACCCGTATTTTCGGACACACTTATTGTAAATTTTTTATTTTATGTGGTGGTTTTTATTAGTAGCTGACCTGTATTTTTTATCGGTTGGAGTAAGGTCTATGTTAGAGTACGGACCAGATCAGTATAATATTGTGATGGTTTTTTGCTTTTCGTTTTTGGCTTTGATTATAGGTCTGAATATCTATTTTGATAGGAGGAGCAGGCGGTAGGGCGTGGGCTGAAGTCTCTCTATTCTCTCTATGGAATGATATTATCTCCAAATCCCCCATACCCCATGCCAGAGTATAAGCTTGTAGCGCTCTCCGTATGCCGGTAGTGAGGCGGTAGGGCGGGGGTTCTATGCGGAAAGCAGGAGGATTAGCGGGGGTTGGAGAGGGGGAGAGGGGGAGGGCACTTCCTATCAACAAAATTCAACTCCCTATCAATAAAATTCAACTTCCTATCAATAAAATTCAACTTCCTATCAATAAAATTCAACTTCCTATCAATAAAATTCAACTTCCTATCAATAAAATTCAACTCCCTACCAATAAAATTCAACTCCCTATCAATAAAATTCAACTCCCTACCCACAAAATTCAATAGATAAGCGTTTTAAAACAGCATTATGTATATCATTTCCACAAAATTCAATATGATAAGCGTTTTAAAACAGCATTATATAGGTTCCTTCCAACAGATTAAGGGTAGAGGACTGCATTATGTGAGTATTTTTTTTTTAAGCGGGATGTTTAACAATTAAAATATGGATGGTATGAACGTATATGACTTTGCGCCTGACTTAGATTTGAGTAAGGAGGTAGAAGGTTCTATTTTCGGGGTAAAAGGAATAGAAGGCAGTGATGGTATAGTATATGCTAAGGTAGTTAGCTGTGTAGACGTTAAGGATTACAGTTGTGATAGGTGTATTTTTTATGATTGTTATAAGGATAAATGTTTATTATAGCGTAGTGATAGTTGTATAGATGGAGATTTGGGTTTGTAGGTACGAACAGGCTGCCATAGAGGGGGAGTAGGCGGCGCCTTGGGCTAAGGCCTGCGGTTGTAGGTGGAACGTAGGTCGGAGCAGAGCCGGAACAGTTTATTGTGGAACTAAAAAAAAATAAAAAGGAGGAGATAGCGATATGAAAAAGGCATTTAAGATATTTTCTATTATGTTTGTCATAGAAATAGTGCTGATAGCTATTTTAGATGCTATGGCGTAAGTGAGAAAAATTTCTTCATTAATTTTCTTATGCTTTAGACAGAATGCTCCCATCTGCGAAGATCGGAGCATTTGCTTTATGGGATTCATGGTGCAGCAAGTCGGTTCGATTCCGGCGATCTCACACAACATTAAAATAGGGAAGAACATGTTAAAAGAAGAATTTGAAGAACTGATTAAAAGGGAGGTAAACGAAAATCAGTATAAAAACATAGAAACGGCATACGAGGCTTTGCCGGAGTATATGGATAAGATGTATTTAGCAAGTGCTATTTCAAATGATATTGGGAAAGCTATTAATGTCTTATCGTTTTTAGGATCGCATATAAGCGAGTTAATGGGTTCGATAATAATCGAAAGGCAAAAGGTGGAATCATGTGCCTATGATTTAATAAACAAATCGCATGAGGAGGATGACTTGAAAGCAAGAGAGATTGCCGTGCGATTAATAGGAGAGAGGGAAACAGTGGCATACACAGTAAAAGAAGGGCTGCCATTGTGGAAACAAGATAAAAAGTTTATAATAGAATTAATAAAGGAGGATAGAAAATGAAAGACGGTATTGTATTGCATCCAGAGTATGGGTTGAATCCATCCATAGAACTATGCATAGTATGCGGTGAAGAGATGGGGATTGCTTTATTAGGGAATAACATCAAAGGGCAGGCGCCGCATCATATATGCACGGGAGAAATATGTGACAATTGCAAAAAGATAATAGATGACGGAGGTTGTTTTATTATCGAAGTTGAGGATGGATCAGATCAAAAGAATCCGTATCGTACAGGAAGATATTGCGCGATAAAGAAAGAAGCAGCAAAGAAAATACTTGGACAGGAGCATAGTATTGTGTACATGGAAAAGTCTGCGTACAGTCAAATAATACCACAAAAATAAAGAAAGATATGTTTACAAAAGAAGAGCGATTATTCATATGAAAAAAGGTATATGAGATGATTGATAGGTTAGAGGATGGGGAATACATATGTGTTGCGTTAAGAAATGTAGTGTTTATGTATTTCAAAACACATAAAAATATCTATGAGTTTCGTTCAGACGAAATGGTGAGAATATATTTCCCGGAATTGGAGGAGAAGATAAGTATGGCCACAGAACCAGAGGAAACAAGAACGTTTTATGGGTGGTTTGGTTGTCTTAGTCCAGAAACGAAGGAGGTAAGGCTGAATATTGTGAAAGATATTATAAAAGAATTAGAATAGTATTTTTGTTAATCTATTTTATTCATCAAATTAAGTTTTGGGTTTTGGCATGTCGGTTCGTGAGGATAGGCATGCCTATTTCTGCATCATAGAGGGGATGACGCGGCGTGCCGGTGCGTATGTGCCGGTCCTGGTTCGATTCTGGGCATCTCACAAACAATAAAACAAAAAAGTTATGAGAATATATAAGAATGATATTATAAAGGCGTCAGCAATAAGCACCGGAGCCGACAGAGGCGTGTTGCTGTGTTCAATAACAGATTCAGGCTTTACGTCTATAGCGGGCGTAATATCGGCTGCTAAGGATAGGTTACCAAACGAAGATCACAAGAAGATGGTTTTTGAAATCTTGAATGATACGAAAAAAGAGTACGGAAGATATAATAATTGCGGAACAAAAGTATTGTAATAAAGAGTAGAAAACAATATGTTTATGTAATATTAGTTTTTTCATTTTTATTGAAAGGAGCGCCGGCCTGTGAAGGTATGCGCTCTTTGTATTTGTATAATGCATAAAACAATAATAATATGACAGAGAATAGTATAGACGTAAATATCGTACCTGTAAAGAATGGTATGAAACGTGTTGTGGTATCATATTACCATTATTCACGCAAGGAGAAAGATCGCATGAGTTCCCAAACGGATTACGTTTGGGAAACAAAGAATGAAGAAATGTTTAAATACTTTGAGGCCAGGAGGACAAAAGTATTTTATAGTCAGATTCGTGCCATGTGTAGATTCTATGGCAAGAAAAATGTACGTAAATACAAAAAGTTATGATATTAAAAACGACAACCAACGAGTTTTGTTTCATTAACGTAAGTTTCTACGAAACAATAGCAGATCCTCGTTATTTCTTTGAACAGGATTATGAAGAGATGCCAGAATATGAGGAGGAATCGGATTTTGATTTTGATTCTTATTGCAATAAGTTTATTCCTTTTGTACAGGAATGGGCGAATGAGGTAAGTGAACGCCTTTACGGATATGGCGTGAATAGTATAAAGGTAACATCGGTCGGATATCCGAAAGAATATAATTATGGTACTGATTGGATGAACGTAGAGGTAGAGTTTTGTGATGAATGGAGGCAAAAGATGTTATCTAACATTAGTAAGATTGTCAATGATGATAAATGCAAGAAGTATGCGGAGACTAATTACCGGTCGGTATCAGGATACATCTTTTTAGGACCTGAAGATTTAAAGGAATTTGAAAAGGAAATAATAGAAAGAAAGTCGGATTCCGGATATGATGTAACAATATTATTAAATATGTATCTAACTTTGGCTTTTGTAAAAGAATTTGGATTTAAAGCCGGAGAAGCATGGAGTGAAATAACAGAATATGCTTACGAATGTTTATTGTATTCCGATTTTGCAACAACAGAGATGCTTATACCGGAAGGTTCGGAGCATTTATTCAAAGACGTTTACACGGCAAAGGCCGACGAATTATATCATCATGTCCTGGATAAATTCGGATGGGCGTGGCGTGATCCGAAATATAAGTCAGAAACAGAATTATGCGCGATGCTAAAGTGGGCAAAAGAAAAAGGCTTGACCATTGAAGAGTTAAGTATTTAATTGTTAAACATAAGGCAGTAGTGGTGCGTGAGTATAGGTGCTGCCGTTAAAATATTTTATAAGATGAAAAAAGAAGAGATTCAAACTATTTTATACACAATCAAAGAAGGAGACAGTATTAAAATCAAAGTACAAGACAAAAGTGAAGAGATAAGACTGCGGGATCATGTAAGAAGAGTACAGAAATACGGATACAGGTTTTGTTTGTCTCATTTACATGATGGAATTTTCTATCTGGAGAAGTTGAAAGAAGGGGATAAGGATAAATACTATAGAGTAATAAACAGAGGAAATGGAAAGACCGGAGTATAATAAGCTACGCAAAATGGCTAAGACTACTCCAGGTCTGATAGTGGACGAGGTGCAAAACATGATGCGTGTATTGCTATACGATAATGGGGAACTTAAGAAGGTGGTAGTAGTAATGAAATGCGATTCTTTTTTACAGTCAAAAAGTAACATAGAAAAGATAATGTTATTATCATCTTCTATAGAAGATAGAAAAAACAAAGAAAAAAATAAAACAAAATCAGAAAATGAACAGAATAACAAAAATAAGAGAAGAAATAGGAGGAAAACAGGTTGATTTGACCTTTTACGGGCGCTTTTGCAGCCTTATCGAAGGTGATAGGAAGATAATACTAAGGGCAATAAAAAACGGTCGTAAAAAAGGCGTAATCGGGGCCATTCAGCCTGGGAGACATGACAGAATTTGGACCACATGGTCTATTGCTTTTGATGATCTGAGGGTAGGGGATACGGTAGAGTTCAGTACATCTGGAAAATACAATCCCGGATTTCATGCTACGGAAAAGTATGTAGGGTGTGTAGAATGGATAAAAGGGTCGGAATGTGCGATAAAAACCGGTAAGGGAATAGCAGTGGTATTAATTAAACACATAGAAAGGGTGGTAAAATGATGGGGTTGAGAGAATTTGTAGAACTTTTTGACAAGAATGAAGTAAAGAATTTGTTTAATGCATTGTCTTCATGTATAGAATACGTAAGGATAGATTTGCATGTATTTAATATAGGTGCCTATGTTACGTGCCTGTACAGTAATGATCTTGAATCGCTTTCACAGACAGAAGGTTGTAATGTGAATATGATAATAGAGGTACCACACTTATTCGAAGCATTCATGGAATACGCTTCACCGGAAATGAAGTTGTATTACGAAAAACTAACAGAGACAGTATAATATGAAAGAGGAAGTAGAACGGATAAAGAAGTTGGTTGGCATAGATCATAATAGATGGGAGCAGCCTTGTACATGTGATAAATGCAAGAACATGTGTGAGGTTCCTTGTATTGGTACGCCAAAAGACATAGAAGCTATCATAGATGCCGGATACGTTGACAGGCTAAAAGAAACAATGTGGATGGTAGGGTATCTTGCAGTGAAAGAAAAACCAATGGCGATGATCCAACCAACAGAGAAAGACGGGTGGTGCGTGTTCCGCCGGCCAGACGGTCTCTGCGAGCTGCATGACCGTGGACTAAAGCCGACTGAAGGAGTTCTGGCTTCTTGTAAGGTGGTTAAAGAAGACAATGTCCCAACATATGAAACGTCTGTACTTAGAGCAGTAGCTCATGAGTGGGTTAAGGTAGAGAACTTCGCAACTATAATGAGGGTCGTTTTTAAATTTTTGCATGAAAATGAACGTAGAAAATAAATTAGATAAAGTGGTTAATATCCTAAAAGAAAAAGGATTTGTAGTATATAGAAAGGGCGGGAAGGAGCCAGGTGTGTTTTACGCTAAAGAAGGTGACAGCCGGATAGGATTCGTTTATCCCAACAACGGATATATATATGATAGAATAAAAATGTGGTCTTTTTCAAGGATATATAAACCACATAAGAAAACCGGGTCTTCGTGTTTAATGAGCGTCAGCGACGAATTTACGATAGAGAATGCGATTAAGAACATAGAGGATAGACTGTGGGTGAATTATATAAAAGATGATAACAGAAAACGACCAGAAGAATATAAAAATATAAGAGAATTTGTTGGTAGCTTCACTAAATTCTACAACTCTGTAGAATTAGTTGAGGTTAAGTAGTTTTCCATGCGAGTTAGTTGCCGGCACTGGTCTGTGAAGATAGGTGCCGTTTTTTTTATTCAAGAAAGGAGGACAAAGATGGGAAAAAGAGACAAGGAGATACCTTATGAGGTAGTCATACAGGATAGAAAAAGAGTGGATTTATACGGTAACGTAGTGTATTATATCTATTGGTTTGATAAATATGGGTACAATATCACAAACGAATGGAAATTCTGAAGCAAGGGTCCGAAAAAGAAATACGATAGAGTCAATCGTTATCTAACAGATAGTTGGTTGAAGGAATACTGTAAGAATAACAATTTGAAGATAAGTAGAATAAAGGAATGAAAAAGATAAAAGTAGACAAAGTGATATTATATTACATGGATCGGGTAGACCCTGACGGGAACCTATACCGGTTCTATGTATATAAAGACATGGCATCTGAAATAGAATACTTTTGCACGGAAGAGACAGGTAATATGACTATACCAATCGGAGAAGGAAAGTATATTGAAATCGTGCCAAGGGAAATAGTGAAAATACCGGTAAGGGGATATAGGAAGCTTACTGGAATATGGAATCGTGAAACATGCAACGGGAAGGGATGGTATAGGCTTTTTAATTATTTCAAATACAAGCCGACCCTATGTTATTTTAAAAAAAGCTGGACATGATGAAAATGGGAACACAAGATACGAAATATCATTATTTAATAGCATTATAAATGTGACAAGATATTTTAATCTGTGGAGAATGAAGCCAGGAAAGTATGTTATGGTAACAAACGAGTGTGGAGCCTTGGATGTTATAAAAGAAAAATTTGACAACATAAATATAGTGGAATATGGATCTGAATGAATTGTACAAAGAAATAGAAAAAGCAGAGATTGATCTGAATGCAAAAAGATTAAAGTACATCAAAGAGGCATTAGTGGAGAACGGTGGAAGTATAAAGCTAAAATTTAAAAAAATGGGGAGAAGATAATAATGCGTTTGACTTTGATGATCAGTTTCCGGTGATAATAGAAATTGCTGGGATTCCTATGTTTTTAACGGAGGTGTATGTCAAAAAAAACGGTTTTCGTATGGTTCTGCTGGATTATGATGATATGACTTTAGGTGATTTTGATAATACAGGGGAAAATGAACAGGTTGCTTATTTTATTAACTATTGTTTAAATCAAGACAAAGATGGGAAAGAGTAGAAAGGATTATGAAAAGTATCTTAACTCCATATCTCCAGATAGAGACGATGAGGCATGGATCATTGGAGGAAAGAACAGGTATTGCGGTAGAGAGAATTATGGCACTATGATCAAAAGGTATGATCCTATTGGTTTTAATGTAGGATACAGGGAGTGGGTAGAACAGCCAGAGTAAGGCGGCGCCTGCCCTGCCATGAGGTCGGCCTGGCTGTCTGTGGCCAGGACCGTACATTAGTCAGATAGTGAACGACGAAAACAATACAAATGTTTGTTAATTATGAGAGTAGAAGATTTAACGAAGTTTGAAGGAGAATGTCCTAACATAGTCGTATTTGGTACATATATGGATATTAGGGTTCCATTAACGAAGAAATGGAAGAAAATTATTAACGAGAGAGGAGATAAGCCAAACACGTATCATAACTGTTTGATTAGTTATATCTCAGAGCAGATCGCGTTGTCCGGATTCAACATGAAAAGCATCGGGAACCTGTTAATAAAGGGAATCGTTTTCAATCAAAACGATTACTATAAGTATAACGACGTAGGAGGATTCCCGGCAACTATCAACGATTTGGGATATTGGGATAAAAACAGGGTAGAGCCAAATGAAGATTTTCACACTGTTAGGCTGTTTAATACAGTAAGTGTATATGGATTGATGTTTGGGCCCATAAAACAAAATAATTTCATTACGTTGGAAAACGATATAATGCAGATTAATGTTGGCAGCATAACTTACATCTAAAGAGATAAATCATGAAGCTATTATATTTAGTAGAGTCAGGAGAATCGAAGTTTCTTGTCTTTGACGAAATGCCTGATAAAATTAGCACAAAGTACGGAGATGATACCATTATTGGAAGGATAGGAGGTATATTCTATGATTTCCTTGCAAAGAGAAATGAGCGAAGAGAAGCTTTCGGAGGTAGAAAGTTCGATATCGTACTTGACAACGGGGAGATAGAGAAGTGTGAAGGGCAATGGTGGGATGCGGCGACAGACAGAGCAAGAGAAGAATTGGAAAAAGAGGGAAATCCACTTTCTAAAATGGTACTGATTGGTGTTTCTTCGGTAGATAGATTATTGGATTGCTATGTGTATTATGGGCTATGGGCATCCGAAAGTAAGATTGAAGAAATGATAGCTGACTACAAAGGTCGTATATATGAGTATTACGAATTTAAGGAAGAGGTCATTAATAAGATAAATGAGACCCTTAGAAAATCATATATTCAATCTTGGAAAGAACGGATAATACGATCTGGGATGAGACAGAAAGGGAAAGACGTGTTTGAATCACCGGATGGATTGTATATTGAGATGGTATATGAGAACAAAGCGTTTGTGCCATATAGACCTATAAAAGAAATCCAGGATTTACCTATAGATGCAAAGTATATACCGCTTCTTACAAGGATATTTGGAAAGAACATACTTGCGGAGATAGGAGGAGATAAGATATTTATAACTACTGGGAAATATGCTGTGAATTTTTGGTGCTGGAAAAAGTAAGCATAATGTAAAAAGAAGATTAAAATAATAGCTTATGACATTTCGAGAATTTATGCAGGAGAACGGCTATGACCGGATAACTACCTTTTGGGAAGATTTCAGCATAGCCGACAAGTATGGTGTAGCAGGTGTCAAAGATACCTACAAACGTGCATTCAGTGAATGGAAAGATGATTATAAGTTTTTCACGGAATTAACGCTCGTATTGAATCATAAAATCTGGCAGCATTATGACAGCAATCGTGAACTGGCTGCACTGTATGACCGGTTGTGGCGGGAAGCTGACGAGTATGCCATGAACAACTTTAAGGGAGAGGAACTTGATTATTATTATAAAATAACAGATTAATATTATGACAGCAGCAGAAAAATTGCGTATGGAAATAGCGCAAGAAGCACCATTTAGTAAGGACGAATTTATTAGTAAAATCTCTCGTCTAATTAAGGCGTATGGATATGCAAGTTTTATTTGCGACAAGCATATTCGAGAAGCCGATGTATCGCCTAACGGTAACACGATTCGTATGGCACATGAACAGGTGGCAATTGATTTTGCTCGTTCTGAGGGTTTCTCGGTATCATACAAACATAACAGTTATGGCGTCAGATACATAGTATTTACTTTGTAATTTAAATGTGTATGAAAACAGAAAGTGTATATGTAACCGTCAAAATCGACATAGAATGCCCTTCTGATATGACATATTCAGAAGTAGAAGAACTGGTAAACGACATGGGTTATAATTTTTCCATTCCGGTTTATCATGAGAGTAAGGTGATTGATATGGAAATATGTGGAGTCAATGAGTAAAATGGTTATGAAAAACACGATTGTAACAGACAACTTGATAATATTCAGTGACGGATTTGTTTGGAAAAGATTGTCCAACGAAAAAGCCTACAAGATATGGGTGTCGGCAGAAAATGAAGATTTTGAGTTATACAAGGTGAGGGTAGATGATGAGTATGAGTCATTAATAGAGAATCTTGAAGACTTGCAGGATGCCTTTAAACAAGGTCATTATGTATGCATAGAAGTAGGTAAGCTACCATATAGCATAGATTTGAATTACTTACGAAATCTACAAGAGTTATCGGTGGAAGCTGTGGATTATCTATCAGGACTAAAAGAATGTAGCAGAGAAGAGTCATTTAACATCATTCAAGAGTGGGCTAAAGAGTTTACGGAAAAATATGAAAATTATGATTTTAATGGTTCATACTATGATGTAATAGATGCATTTATTGATGAGAAGTTAAAAACTATTTAAAATATAAAAAACATGGAAGACAGACTTATTACAACAAAAGAAGTAGGGAATTATCGTATAAAAATATACTATGATACCGACAGTATATGTCCTTGTGAAAGTTGGGATATGGCAGCATGTTTCTTATGGGAATGTATCTATTCACCTCGACTGCAAGATGTGTGCGATTGGAGAGAAGTGTTTGGTAAATACGGAGATAGTCGGCACTCACTTATAGATGCACTACATAAACTTATTAGTGAATATGTTAAATGGAAAGACTTGCTGAATTATTTTAAGAAAGGCAAGATTGACGGTTGTCGACTGAGATATGATAACCATGATAAAATGTGGTATTATAAAGAAATTTTTAGCATTTCTCCATCAGATCTTTACACGTATGATTATACGTATGAATTTACAGAAGACTTAGGATGTGAAGAATTGATTCAGATTCTTTCAGACTTAGGCAAGGATATATTTGTCAAAGAATGGTCCACAACAGGATACAGTCAAGGGGATTATGTTAAAGGTATAGCTTTCTGTACAAAGGAGAGGTACACAAAAATGGTTAGTAATAATACTTCCGATTGGAAAACCCAAATTGACAAATTGATTGATGATGAAGTGAAATCCATAGGTATGTGGATATGGGGAGATGTAAAGGGGTACGTGCTTGAAAAGAAAGTGAAATTTGTCAAGAAATACAAAGATAAATCCAGGGAGGATGAAGAGGGAGAAGAATGGGAAGAGGTTGATTCCTGTTGGGGTTATTATATGGAAACAGACGAATTGATAGAAGAAATAATGAAAGAACATAATCTGAAAAATAAGGAGATGGGGGGGGGATCATGAGGGTGTATTATCAGAAAGAACACCAAAGAATTACAAATAATACTGATTCAGGTCAACGGCTGATAGTGACGGACGCCACAGGAGACAGGTGGGGTAAAGTGCGAAGAGCTCCGGTTCAGGGGAGACGCGGGCTGCATCACATGGCGTAAGGTTACAGTAGATGAAATTATTGAACATTTTAAAAGAAGATAATTATGGGATATATATGTACAAGATGTGGTGGAACAAAGGTTGCTTGTAAAGCCATAGTAAATCCGAATACCAGAGAAATAATAGATTATTTTGATGGATCTTTCGCGCATGCTATTTGCGGGGATTGTGAAAATGAGGTAATAATATCTAACGTTGAAGAAGTCAAACATGAAATTGATTTAAGATTTCATGAATTTGTAGAAAGAACAGGTAGGGAGCCTGAATACGTAGAATGTCAGATTGTATGGAAGGAGACAGGAGACGATAAAAGAGCGACAATCAGACTATCGCTGAGTATCAACGATGATGATGATGATGATGTTTTTTATTATTGTAATGGGATAGAATCATTTAAGCAACTTGCTGAATACGGGATGGGAGAATTTATCGTAACATTTTGTTGGAGTTTCTTTTAAGAAATACATTCAGTTATCATTTTTTAATAACATATCTTATGAAAACACAAGAAGAATATGCCCATGAAATTGACGAAATCGTTCGCCGGGATGTAGAGAGCTGCCAGAGTGACCGGTTTATAATCGACAAGGAGATATTTATGCAGCCAGAGAATAAGAACAAGGCATTTATTTTGGGAACAAGAAAGACCGGGTGCGATATGATCGTACTTGGAGGTACTAATTGCAGTGGATCCAATATGGATTGGCTTTTCGGTTGCCTTGGCAATGAAAACTTCTATGTATGCCAGCCAGTATCTTTCTATAAATCACAACAAGAAATCCAGAAAGTAAATCCGCTTTATGCTTTCAAGGTGGCCACTGCTTATTTTAGAGAACAAGGGAAGGTTCCGGTATTTGAAGATAGTAACTGTAGATTAATAAAACTATGAGCATAAAAGTAATAAGATACAGGTTGCCATCTTGTTGGGCTTGTCCGTTAATCAATGATGATTACACTGGATTAACGGATGAAGAATGTGAGGAAATCCATAAAATACAAGATATGGAAAGATTGAATTTTGAAACATTGTTTCGTATCGTAAGATGGGATTACAACCGTTGCTTTAAGGATGAATCACTGGACAAGGATTTGTTCGTAGAAAAATACGGACGGGTAATAGGTGAACATTATTATAACAAGTTTGTCCATGAATTTGACGGAAATATTCTGAAGATGGTTGATTACTTCAGAGGTTCCGAAAAAGAGGGGCAAGTCTTCTGCGATATGATAACCGAACGTATTGAAAAATACGAAAAGAGAATGTCATATGATAAAGGTAAGTTAAACAATTAAAAAGATATTTATATGAACAATTCAATAGTCGCTCACTTGTGGGCTCATGAACAAGAAGAATCAGCATCAGGGAGCAATTTCTTCTTTGAAGGTACAAGTATTTATTCTTATGGGCATCACCTTGAAGTCGGGAGAATAGTAAAAAACAAACAAGGGAAGAAAGCATACCTGATAAATGAAGATTATTATTCTGTTACCACGAGCAAACATCAATGCTATGTTCGTAATGCGATACCAACTTGGGCAATGGTTTTCAGTGTAGGGGATAATATGTCGGATACTGGTAATATGAGGTTTGTTACCAGCAAACTGGAATCAATTAAGAAGTCTATTGAAAAATACAAAAGAGCTAAAACAGAATTATCTTATACAGATATTTGGGGCGCTTTTGGGAATATGATGGATTACATTCAGTTCTTTAACATGGGGACTGCTAAGAGTATCCTTAAAAAGAGTGCTAATGATTGGCTTGGAACCAATCATGAATTATCCAAGAGCGGAGATAGTATCAAGCGTAAGCACGTACATGAATTAAAACGCATCTTTCAAATTTTATTGGATCATCAAGGATTAAAAGTGTTAGGGACCGTAAATGTGATTGTTGATGAAGTTTGCGGGGAAGGTACATGGATTAAGTATTCAGAAAGATCTGAAAGATGGAGAAAGAGTGAGGAAGAAAGAGAAAGAATAAAATTAGAGAGATTAAGAAAGGAAGAAGAAGCCCGTTACAAGGATTTTGATGAAAAACTGGAAGAGTGGAAGTCAGGAGAAATCAATTTCTTGAATACACCTTTATATATTCCTGATGAAAAACCTAACGCCTGGATTCGTATAAAAGGAGATATTATTGAGACAAGTAAACAGATAAAGATTGGAATAGCAGAAGCCAGAAAACTGTGGCGGGCTGTGTCGGCAATGCACCGGGGCGCCGAGTTTCGGCACGGTCTGGTGGAGGACATCACCGGTCACCAGTGGAGTCTAAATCGGTACGAAAACGATTTGCTAACCGCTGGATGTCATAGGATAGCATATAACGAAATGGAGAGAATAGCAAAACAACTGGGATGGGTTTAAGTAACCCATCTTGTTTTATTGATTACATAATTAAAAATAAAGGTAATTATATACCATTTTACACCATCTATATAAAACAGAAGCCGGATATACGTTAATCATTATCTGGCTTCTGTTTTATATAGATGGTGTAAAGTTGTATATAATCACCTTAAATTTAATGGCCCATTATATGAACGAACTAAACAAAGCATTCACTTATGTTTCGGCATCTCCCCTCTCCTCGACGTGGTATTGGTCCAGTACTGAGAGCAGCCAGGCCGTCGCGTGGTACGTGGTCTTCTCCAGTGGCCTCACGGGCACCGGCAACAAGCACATCGGAGACATGGTTCGGGCGGTAATTGATTTTTAAAAAGGATTACAATGATAACATCAGTAAAAATAAAAGACAATACAAAAACTCCTTTTGAATATGCTTCTGACATAGAAGCGTTTGAAAATAGTAGAGAATTTATTTTCAAGCCAGGAGTGAATGTGATTGTAGGTAAAAACGGTAGTGGAAAATCAACTTTGCTTAACATCATATCAATGTATGCGTTATGCGAGAAATCCATGTGCTCTGAAATACCGATCGAGGCACTGGATTTTCCACCTATATTTGATGATGATGATAAGGTTTTTGATGGGATTGATATATCATCCGATTATGCAGGGAAAGTATTCCGTTTATTGCCATCGGCGGAGATGAATCGAGATAGCGTATTGAAAAACATCAGCAACTTAGATTTGTATGTGAATAATATTAGAAGATCTTATGGAGAGAAAGTGGTGTTATCATTGGAATCACTTTTCAATTTAATGTTCGGTCAAAAGGATTATACGTTTCCAATACAAGATCTTGTAGAATACAAGAAAAAATCAAATGCGTTTTGGATTAAAAGGATTGATAGTCTGTTGAAGTATTATAAAAGAAACCGCATAACATTAGCAGAAAGCAGTTTTGAATACACGGTTCTCATGGATGAGCCAGACAGGAATCTTGACATTGACAATATAATGCAAATTTATAATGTATTATCATTCCATAAACCACAAACACAAATTATAGCCATAGTACACAATCCGGCATTGATTTACAAGTTAAGCAAATTAGATTGTGTGAATTTCATAGAGATGACAGAAGGATATCTAAAGGATGTTGTCAATTTCATAAGTGAAACAAATAAATGAAAGAGAATAAGAAAAGAACTGAAAATAATAGGATCAAGAGATCGGCACGTATTTACAGCGACATTCATTCGTTTTGGATTCAGGGATGGGTATAAAGGACCTGTAAAGACAATACTTTTACAAGACGTGTTACTCGATGGTAAAATAGTAACAGATCATTTGTGGTTTGATTTGACAAAAGGATTCGAAAGCGCCGATTTATTACCAGGCGATGTGGTTGAGTTTTGTGCAAGGGTTAGTATTTACGAGAAAGGATATAAAGGATATAGGAATGACGTATTCGATAGGCCGATAGAAAAGGATTATCGATTGTCAAGACCAACAAAGATTAAAAAGATTGGGAAGAAATCAATAGATTGACATACTACCGCGAACTTTAGGTGTGGGAGTATGTCAAAGAGATGACAGAAGGGCATCTTAGTAAAACTTGTATATTTGTGTCTAATTAATTAAAGGTGAGATGAACTGGAAGAAATTCAAAGAGGAAAAACCTTCAGAGGGAGAAGAAGTGTTGGCTTATCACCCAAGTTGGATAGATGAAGATTTCAACCCAAGAGGTATAAGAATAGGGTTTTGGAATGGAGGAGACGATTTTAAATCGGCTCATTGGTGGGATTATCAAGATTGTTATATCACAATCTCTCATTGTGATTGTGATGATAATTCTCTTTTCAGTGATAGAATAAAAAACAGCATAGAGCCAGAGTTATGGATATCACTTGATGTTATTACAAATTACTTACCTGATATAAAACAAAATCACTTATCACAATGAGCTATTTTATATTAATGGGAAGAAGAATCCCCAAGCAAGCCATAACAGGCTTCAAATTTCAAAATGAAACAGATAACATTCGTCCTTTCTTGTCAATCAGGATAAGGGGAAAAGACGAAATTATACCTTTCAAAGATAAAAAGGAGATACAGTCTGTAAAAGCGCATCTGTGTTCTATCTTTTCTGGGTTTGTAAAAATAGGTGACTGGTATCTCAAGATGTCGGAAGTTAAGGAATATAAGCCGGTGACTGCCGAAGATATGAACCCCTACATCTTGTTTAAGACATCTAAGTTTGGAAATATAAAAGTTCGTTTCCCGAAAGATGAAGATATGAATGCGGAATTGTTGGTGTTAGATCAGCTTTTTGATGTAGAATAAACTATTAATCATCTTTTAAAAATCATGACCTGGAAAGAATTGAAAGACAAAATATCCCTTATGACGGAAGAAGAGCAACGACAAGAAGTTGCAGTATGGGGAGAAAATATGAATCTAATGAAAGATTGTTCCTTGGAAAAAACAAACGAGGATATGTACTACAACTCTGAATGGGATTATACTCGTGAAGAGAGCGAATTGGAACCGGAAGACAAGAATGACCCTGATATACATAAGGTGTATGAAGCAGGAATGCATTATATTTATTCGAATTGATTTTAAAAAGATCTGATTATGGCAGCATTAACAACACTAAATATAACGGAAAAGAACGCTAATAACAGTTTGTCTGTAACTGTTAAAGTGAATGTCACCAAAGAAGGAGTGTTTACCACTACCTTGTCAAAAGAAGATGTGGACAAGATTCATTCTTATGGGATCAAATTACCTACAAAACAGATTAGGCAACGAAGGATATTTCAATAGTATAGCACTTTCTGATTTGGAAAGTCAAATCAGGGAAGTTCTGAAGAGATGTTTGAGTTATAAAATAGTAGAAGAAGTGCCTGTTATTAAGTATCAACTGGAAACGAATTGCACGTTTTCCTATGACAAAAACGGAAATATTGTCCCTAACCCCTCTAAGGAATGGACAGGAGGCGATGAAAATGGAAAATGGAGAGATGGAACTTCCCGTTTAGATGCCTTAAACACCCAACCTTTCGGTTTTAGTGTTTATGCAAAACCATTTCTAAAAAGAGTAATTGAATATGGAAATGGAGAGACAAAAGTAGAATACGGCAGGTTAAATACAGAAAAAGGAACTTATGCGCACTGGCTGAATTGTGTAACGAGCATATCATACAATAGACATAAACAGGTAATGGAAGTGGAGTGTAACGAATGTACCTCGAAATTATTCGTTGATATGATCAAGTCCATTTGTAATATAAGCGAACAAGTTAAGAGTTTTGTCAATCCAGAACAAATAAAAGCAATTGCGGAGTCAAATGAACCGATTTTGCTTTTATCTAACAACTAAAAAATCATGAGGTATGTATGTGTTTTTATCTGCTTTCTGTTATGGCTTATTTTTACATTGTTATTATCATCAACTGTCATAGGATTGGTTATAAGCGTCATGGCTTCAGGAAATGAAATCATACTTGAATGGAACGGTTCAGAAATGAATGCGAATGAGATTATAGACCGTATGGAATCAGTAGGATATATAACTCCCGATGATTTTATTGGAGGTTAGATTAAAGTATAAAATTATGAAAAGAGAAGATATTGAAAAAGCAGCAAAGATTTATCAAGAACAAGAAAAAGATCATGATATCTGGGCAGGTAAAGACTTAAGAAGAAAATATGAAAGGTTATGACCGACAGAGAACTTCTTGAAGAAAACAATAAGATGTTAAAGGAAATTCTAAGTTTTGTGAGAAAAGTTGATTCTGCTGAATACAGGGATCATCAAAACTTTATGGAATTTCTTAGAAATGTGGCAGCCGATATATGGGTTGAATATACGGAGACCGAACAAAGAGGTAGATTGTTTAATTTAATAAATAAAAAGAAATGAAAACAGTTTTTTGATTTAAGCAGAGATGAGATTGTGTCATTGACATGCAAAGAGATATATCTGTATATAGACAAAGAGCTTGCTGGTAAAGGTATTCCAATTGAAGCTAAAAACTGGAATATAAAGAACAAAAAAAGAAGTCGTGTATCCAAGAACTGGAGTTCCAGTATTTATGTTAAAAGATATCGGCATCGGTTTTAGAACCATAGAAGGTGCAACAGAGGTGGCTAATTTGCTTATTAAATATAATGCATTTAAAATGGAATCAAAGTTTCTGATAAGATCGTATGAGCAGTTTTGGATCATAAATGGAAGTGTTTGCCCAGCCATTACAGGAGAAGCGGGATATAGCAAGGAAGAGTTTGATAAGGTAAACAAGGAAAACAAAGATCCAGAATTGGAAAGTATAAATTCTTTCAATGATACTGTGAAAAAAAGCCAATGAAATCAAAGACAGGGTATTGAAATACGTGTACAACATAAAACAAGAACGTTCATACAACAATGACCTGGTTGGTATCTTTGAAAGGTATAAAGATATAGCAGACGGTGACATGGAGGTAGCTATGAATTTTATCGAGGAGGCCTATCCATTCAATGAAGAAACAGAGTCGTTTATCAGAAAAAAGTTTGACATGCCTATACCGGACGAATCAAAAGAGCAGTAATTAAGCTAAATTAAATCATTTTGAATCTTTTTTATTATCAAAAGACATATAAAAGACATATCTTTGTCCAAAAAACAAACAGAATGGAAGAAAAAGAGATAAAAGAAGCTATGATTGAAGCCCTGACGCACTTAGAGGGGTGTAAGTATTTCGTGGCTACGATAGTAAATGAAGAGGAAAGAAGATTTGATATGAGCCAAAGAATGTCACAGTATCAATTGGCGTTAGTTATAAAAGGCATCTTATCTAATAATGAAATGATGATGATGGACGTTTTGCAGTGGTGTTCTGAAAGATTTAAAAATAGTATAGAGAAAGGAAAGAAATTAACTAATTAAATATTAATACAATGAATCGCTGGTTTGAAATTACGGTAAAAGCCGAGATTGATAATATCGAGAACGGCAAAAAAAAGAAAGTAACTGAAAAGTATTTGGTAGATGCCTTATCTTATACAGAGGCAGAATCAAGATCTTTAGAGATTTTCAAGGATTTATTTCAAGTGTTCGACATTGTTAAAATAAATCCTATTAAAGTGTCGGAAATCTTCTTCAACGGAGAAGCTGAGTACTGGTATAAGTGTAAGGTAAATTACATTACACTGGATGAAAAGAAAGGTAGAGAAAAGAAAACTCCATGCTATATGTATGTCCAGGCCGGCAATCCCAAGGATGCCGAAGCTGTGTTGACTAAAGGCATGCAGGGTACGTTGGGCGACTGGAATTGCGAAGCTATTGCTGAAACGAAGATCATTGACGTATTCAAATATGATCTTCAGAAGGGAGCTGAAAAATTAGGCGAGAAGAAGAGTGAAGAGTAAGGCTGATGTAGTTTCCAACATAGCGCTTGTTGTGGCGATAATATCATTGCTTTTAGCAGGCGCTTTCCTTCTGATAGTGATTAAGACAGACGAGGTGTCTAAATTATTAATGAACATACCTTATCTACTGGCTTCAGTGGGATTGTTCTTTTCAATAATATCATTATTATTCGAATGGAAAGCAAGGAAAAGAAGCTATACGTCTGCGAACGATGCGGACGAAAAGTGATGATAAGAAGTCATGGCTTATGCCAGGCTTGCAGGAGCAAAGAGTTGACTCCGAAGAAAAAAAACAGAATTACATCCATTAAAAACAGCAGCAAGAAGAAAAAGTTAGAGAGCCCGGATTTATCCGGGTTTTTTCGTCTTATGCTGGAAGAGTTGAATACTATTCGAATGTCTATGACCGGTAAGGCTATTCATTTTCCTACAGTATGTAACGTCTGTCACATACTTCCGAAAAGGATATATAAGTCGGTTGCTACTTGCAGGGATAATATAGTTTTCCTTCATGAATCGGAGCATACGGTATTCGACATGTATCTTGACCGGATGGAATTTGATAAACTTGAAACAGAATTTCCTTTTGTATGGAAATATGCAGTAAATAAGGTACTGGATATGGAAAGCAGGGGAATGATTAAAGAAAGAGGTAGGTTGATTATTGAAATAATTGACAGATATAACCCCAAATAGTATTTGAGAAAGCAGCCACAGATATTGATAAGACTGTAACTGTGTTGTATTATGTTAAAGAGGAATTAATTGAGAAATTGCGATGATAGAGCAGAAAATAAAAATATTGACAGATTTAGGGTTTGTACCTATGGTGGAGGGAAAAGGAAATACGTTGTTTAGAATGAACGATGTTGTGATGTCGGTGTCAGATCCTAATCAAACACCGGAGCAATTGAGAAAGGAAGTTATGTCTTTAATAAAAAACAAAGACATAGCGGAAAGAGGTGGACAGGTTCCAGTAGTTAAAGAGCCGGCGCCTGAGCCAGAGCAGACCCAGAAGGAGGAGGAACCGGAAGCTCCGGCAGAGGAAGCAGATCCTAACCCTGGAGAAGAGGATTCGAATCCGTTTACAGAAAATCAGGAAACGTTAGAACCGTTTTATATCTGTGATGAGTTAAAGAAGATCGAGACTCCCAAATTCGTAAGATTGACATTAGACGGTAATCGTTTTTATGTAAGAAAGATGGACGATGGAACAGCCAAGATATATGCTTCGGTAACAACCATGATCAGAGACGGATTCGTAGATGACAAGACGGCTCTTCAAGAATGGAGACAGGAGATGAGGATGATTGGTCGCAACCCGGAAGAAGTATCAGAATATGATGCAGATAAAGGAACGATCATGCACTACCTATATGGATTGTACTTGACAGGTAGAGATATGGTCTTAAATCGAAGTTTTATAGTTAAGACAGTGCAAGAAGGCAAGCTGAAGATATCGAAAAAGAATCTTGACAAATTCTTTGGTAGCATAGATGATCTTGACGATATGATTGTCAGAGTTATGAAGTTTGCTAAGTTTTGTTCGGAGTATAAGGTTAAGCCGATGATGATTGAAAGAATATTGTCATTAGAAGATTATTTGGTAGCTACTCCAATAGATGCGATGGTTAAAATGACATTCAAATACAAAGAAGAAGGTTATTTTGGAGCCGTGTATCAAAGGGCTACGGGGCAGTTCAAAAAAGGCGATCCGAAGAAGGAAGTGAGAGAAGTGGAGAAAGAAGAGATTGTTATCTTAGATTTTAAATCAGGTGACATACGAAATGAACATGCTTTTCAATTGGAGGCTGAAAGGAGAATGGTTAAAAACTGGTACGGAATTGATGCACGTATTATGAATTTTTCTCCAAAAAGCACGAACAGTAAAGGTTATACGCTAAAAGAATGGTCTGATAAAAATGCTGCTATGGAGAAAGCGGACTGTGTGTTCCAACAAGGGATGTTGAATCATATCAGAAAAGACAAGAGGTTCAAAGTGAGAAAAGGAGTGCTGAATATCAATAAGCCGTACAATGAAGAGGATCATACGGTCGTGTATGATATTGCAGAGGAAATGTCTAAAAGATTTATAATATGAGCGATGTTATTATTCCTGAAGGAGATTTTGTGGAATTGTAAAACCGATACATATCAACCCTTTTGGTGATTGTTTTATTAACATCGAAAGGGGTTAGAAATTAAGATTATCGAAAGATTTGAGAATAGGAGATAAATATGCAATATGCGTACTTACATCTTATAAGAAATATGGCAAGACCATTGAAACAATAATGCCTATACTGGTCAGAAATACAAGAAGAGTATGAAGAGAAAAATTAAAAGAACAGGAGAAATAATAGACGTAATCACTTTCAGTAGCTCAACTATAAGAAGCGACCATGACAGAATACAGTTCTATGGTGATAATGGGAATGTGATAAGTGAGAGTTTAAATTTTTATCTCGATACCCTTCCTGTAAATGACGAAAACAAAGATGTAGACTGGGAGCAACGTAGATTCGATCTTATCAAGGCTTATTCTATTGAGTTTGTTAAAGCACAAAATAGAAAAGGTGAAATAGATTGCGGAGTATATGTACCAGATGTGGTGTCATGGTCTATAACTATAGCAGATAGAATCATAGAGGCGATGAGAGGAGTTAAAAATGCTTGATTTTAGAAAATACGAAAACGTACCTCGGTTTCAACTTGACCGCAGGCCGGGCAGGAGCCGACTGAAGCTAACCTGCCCGGCTTGCGGGAAAAGCCGGTGCCTCACTCCTTATATTGATGTGGCAACAGGTCAGGTTGTTGGCAACGAGTTCGGAAGATGCGATCATGAACGGACTTGCGGTTACGATAAACGACCTACTGGTAAGGATGTAGGTGACAAAGATCTTTGGATTTCGGGAAACAAGTGTATAAGAGCTTATCGTCCTCCTGTAAATCCTGACGTTGTAAATTACATACCTTTTAGCGAGTTTGAGAGGACTGTGGTTCCAGACGACAGAAACACCGTATTTAGATTTTTATCGTCTCTATGGGGAAAGGAAAGGGTATCTGATGTATTCAGGAGGTATCATGTCGGAACAATGGACTTATGGGGATGGAAAGGATGTTGTATATTCTGGCAGATAGATAAGGACTTTGTATGTAGAACCGGCAAGATCATGGACTTTTATATAAAGACCGACAGCCAGGGGAATGAGATTGATGTAAAAAGAGTGAAAGAAAAAGACGGTGACAATGAGCGGCCTCATGTTATGTTTTATCACTCGTTGCATGCAAGGGACTTCTTGTTTAGACAATGCCTGTTCGGAGAGCATCTTCTAAGCCAGTATCCGGATAAGGTGGTTAATTTGGTGGAATCAGAAAAGACGGCTATTATATGTGCCGTGAATAAACCGGATGAGTTATTTGTAGCTACCGGTGGGTTGCAGAACCTAAGGCCGGAAGTGATAGATGTTTTAAAAGATAGAAAGACTGTAGCTTTTCCGGACAAAGGACAAGCATTTGAGACATGGAGTAAAAAGATAGATGGGATGATGATGAAGTCAAGGATAAAAGTATCAGACTATCTTCAAAATGTTGAAAATGTAGGAGACGGAGATGATGTGGCAGATTTGATAATTAGTAACAAGGTAAAAGAAAAACAGTATGAGCCTGGACGTTTATATTAAAAGTAAGAAGAAAGAAGAGGATCGTGAATGGGTTGCAAACATCACCCACAACATGAACAAGATGGCACAAAGAATATTCGTATCAGAAAATAAAGAAACGCTGTACGATTATGTTTGGAGACCAGAAGAATTGTATAGAGAAATATATACCAATGAGATGAAGAATGTACTTACAAAAGGTATATGTATTATGATCTCCAAGAGAAAAAGTCTTTTGAA